>Ga0126342_10004792_pt1 | contig 23276 bp, 18 predicted proteins | sample Cyp1metagenome_FD_92528 | JGI IMG/M metagenome (GOLD analysis project Ga0126342, IMG submission 92528) | Coral microbial communities from Lord Howe Island, Old Settlement Bay, Australia - Cyphastrea 1 metagenome | ecosystem: Host-associated > Invertebrates > Cnidaria > Coral ...
AAAGTGGGAAATTGCTCCAAATCCAGGTTTTCGACAGTAAAGTCAGGTTTTCAGCAGAAAACAGATCATAAGCAGGTTCTCGACCCTCGTCCCGATTTTTCTTGGGATATGGATTTGCAAGGTGGGTATATAATCTGTAAATATGGATATTGGGTATAATAATTACATATATTAATTGGGATGTTTACATACGCCCATATATCCCTTTATATCATGGATTAATGTATTATAATATGATTTGTATGGGTATATGTAAACATCCCAATTTCATTATAGTGGGTATATGTTTTGTAAAGATGGAACGATGAAAATTGGTTTGTCGAAAAAAACATGTTATTGTTTAATGGGATCATTCGAATTGATCTAATGAACATGATGGGATATAAATGGGAACATGTGGAGATGTGGTGTGAAAATCATGTGTTACGGATATTTTTTTCATAAATTGTAAATGGATGGTTTACCTGTTGATACTTCTGATTGCTGGCAATTTCAAGAGGATATCATTGGGAAATCATTTGCCAATGGGTCATATTTGCGGCAGTGCACGATGTTACCCTTAAGATGTGGCGATTCCATTTCATTTCAAGGCGAACATTAATTAAATATAATTCAATGGTGTAATTTTAAAAAAAATGATTTTTTGGTACCTCATGTCTGAGACAAACCAAATTCAAGTGATAGATGGTTGCTGCAACTAAATGTTATTCCATATCGTCCCCAGAACTCTACTAGAGCTAAGATGTGTTACCACTTCGATGAACTCCATGAGATACGATATTTTCTTTGTGAAACAGCCGAACTTGTCCAGCACCTCCATCAACGATTACGTTGAGGTTTTGAGCTGTTGCCCAAGGTTTATCTTTTTGGGGCCCACTTGGTGATTTTGTTACTATAGATTCACGTGGGGAGCTGCGAGACTTTGGAAGTTCTAATCCCCGCACATGTTTGTTTCCCAACGCACATGGGCGACATGGTAATGTCATTCAACTCTTCAAAATCTGCAAATATAGTTAACCTGTTTTCAAAACAACGGAAACCGATTGTCCTTTGTGGTTTTTACACCATGTCTTGTTTATTTCGCGTCATTTGCACTACATTCAAAGGAGTAGAAACTCCCAAGGAGTTCTGTTGGGATTCCGACCACCAAAATTGGTTCGAGGGAAATTAAAGTAGGTTTCCTAAATTAAAAGTGGTTTGCAAAAGAAAAAACTTGCCATTTTGCTCAATGATTAACTTAAATCCAAACACCATCGACGGTTTTCGCCACCTTCTCAGGTGCTTCCGCCCGCCACGAAGTCGGAGGAGAAGTTCGAAGGCGTGAACCAAGCACCACCCAGTCACTTGGGCGTAACACGACGGTGCTTGGCCACTTTTAATGCAGATAGTGAATATACCGATATACCCAGAAATGAGTAGGTCAAATTCCGGTGATAACCTATTTAGTTTTTTCACTGGGAGGATACATGAAGCCGAAGATAAAAAAGAAACACTGTTGGTCCCGAAAGCCAGTGGTGAAGCAAGATGTGTATGGTTCACCAACCTTTCAGTGACTGAATATTACGCAGCAAGATGGGTAAAAACGTTTGCGAACCGGGGGTTCTTTTACAGAGTTGTGTGTAGTTTCGTAAAGACAGCAGGTTTAAACTGAAGAAAAGCACTTTTGTGGACACATCTGTGTAGTACTAAGATATTGATCAACTCGGCTCTCCTCAGTACCCATTGCAATGAGGGCTAGATAGGGCTAGTGTCAAGATTTTGGCTCGGACCCAGAAGAACTACGATGAAATCAAGTGAATTGATGTTGATACCGCACTTAGATTAGTTTGTACAAGTTTCTTTACACATTTATATGGATCATATTTGGGTAATTGTTGCGTTCATCCTAAAATTGGTGGTAGCCCATTTCACCATTGGCGACCAATGGTTTTGCTATTCAGATGACATAAAACAACCATTAATTTGGATGATGACTTGGGGTCCTCCAATTTCGAGAGCCCCCGTAGCAATATGGATTCAATCTCACCAGACATGGGCCCTATTGTTCTCCAAAACTGGCGGCTTGTAGCATTGAGTTTATCATTGATTAGGCATTGGTTTACAAGACCCCCAATGATGTAAACATGCTTTAAGCATCATGTTCCTGCTAATACATTAATTGGGAGCAAATCCCTGCTTCCAATATGACCCATGAACTACACCCGACACACTATGGATCCAGAGACAGCTTGAGAAGGGACTTACCCCTCCAAATCACACCCCAAATGCTTCCTCAGAAAGAACTGCTGGACCCATAGGGAAAAAACATAGACATAGACATATAGAATATACATTGATAGATAGATCCAACTAGTACAATGGGTATATAATTATATACATATTTTTAAATATATACATATACATAGACTATCATAGATAGATCCAGCTAGTATTACCATTATAGTAACCATTAAGTAAACCATGATATTCCCAGGTCCCTATGAGCGGCGGAAACCGGTCTTGGAGCTGCTGGAGGAGACTAAAGGGAGGTCTTAATGGGACAAACATGGATTTTCTGGCCCACGTTTGATCACCAGCGGTAACCAAGGGTTTTGTGCAAGAAACCTATGCAGATATGACTTGGACTTAGCCTTCACCGCCTTCCTATCAACCTTCATTGTCCAATGTCAGTGCTTTACGTTACATCGATATACAAAAGAAAATCATGCACATACCAACCAGCAACCAGGAACAGGTTGGTACATCTAGATATTTATATAGATATAATTTATATATATATAATATGTATATATCTAAATATTATAGATAGCAGCATAATACAGTTTCATGTATTTTCTAGTCTTGGAGTTTCACTGGCACAGCCATGTTGCCCCTCTTAGGGGTTCATGCGGTTTCTTCCATGCGGCAGGACCCAGAGATTCAGGCGATTTGCAAGGACTGGGGTAAACTCCAAAGACTCGAGAGACCGACCACTAGTGAAGGGTAGGATTTCGTGGGCTATGTTTTTATCTTTAGCTGATGGGGAAGCATTTCATATGCACGGTATCCAAGAGAACACGGAACTATGCCATGGAAATCTGTAATAAAAATGATCCAACATGATTGGAGGTTTCCTAAAATGGGGGTACCCCTAAATCATCTATTTATTATTGCTTTTTTCATTATAAACCATCCAGCTATTGGGGCACCCCCATGACTATGGAAGCCTCCACACGGTCCACGTTTGAACCATACTCCATGTAGAGTCAATTAGTTTAACCATGTTATACAGATTCTTCAGAGGTTATTAATTGTTTATCATGGATTATCATGGTATATACACACATATACAGAACTGTCTGTTTTTTTGGAAAGGCACTAAGGAAAACGCAAAGGGTCTCAATTTATCACCGGGATCTTAATGGATCATGTAACGAATCACCATTCGGGTGTCCCCCAGTCGTTTCACCGGTTCCGACGACTTTGCAGGAGATGGGAATTGACATGGAGACGATGAAGAAGAAGCCCGAGTTTGTCGAGGCGGAAGGATTCTGTCAACGACGTACTGGAGTGGGAAATCGACCACTTAGGGAATCTATAGGGCTATAGGGGTCCCTCAAGCAACTCCAAGTTATTGTATATCGTTGCTTTATATCGATCTATACAGTATGTTTTGACTTTTTGTTTGTCGATAAAACCCTGCAGACTGGACTTGAATGGACTACAGCGGTAGACTGAAAGAAAATATAGATATGACATACTTTACATTCCTATTAAAATGGATCAGATTGGGAGATCGGTAGCCCCCTCAACGACGACCGTTTTGAAATTGACAGAAGAAATCCATCGCAGATAGATCTTCACCCCAAATCAAGGCCTGATGATTTCAACTGACAAAAAAAGACATGGTTTTCACATCCATATGATCTGGATGAACTATAGTGACCAATGATTAATCATTAACAATCATTATATAGCCATTATATGGTTAATGATATAGCCATTATATAGCCATTATATAGCCAATATAAAGCCAATATAGCCATGATCAATCACTTACCATTATATGGAAGTCCCCCCATGTTGCTTCGCCGAGCGACCGTCGCTCAGGGCATTGCGCGGCGCCTCTATGGCGATGAAGTCGTCGCGTAGAACAAAAATCTGCGGCACGATCCTGGAAACACGGTGATTTGTAGATATTTATAATATAGTAATGTATATATAGTAACCCCACAAGAAAATATATGAATGATAGTAAGGTAATATAGTTTGATATAGTGTGTGTAGGATTTTACATGTCCTTATTTTTAAGGATTGCGAGAAGCCAGAAACATAGTAAATGAAAGATTTACTGCAAAGAAAGGTATGTTTAAAATCAGATTATCCCCAAGAATAGTGGAGTAAGCAGCAAACATAATGAGTTGACCGGCAAGACTTGGTTTCGGCAGAACTTGCATGGTCGTAGCGGCAAAAAACTGAAGGATACATTTTACAAGCATGTCATTGCATTGTTAGAGGTAATTATATTTTGACCAACAAGCATATATTGGTGATTTATATATTTCATACAATATACATCAATATACATCACATCAATATCAATTTTTAAATATCAGAATATATGCCAAAAAAAACAAAGTAGTTTCACTGCCAACAACACGAGTAGAGTTTAAGAAGCAATAACTCGAGAGATGTAGTTAAGATATGTTAAGATCCATCTTTTGCACAGGTGACTGTCCATGATTCTTACCAGTTAGACTGTTTTTTTTCCATGGATTGTCTTGACAACTTCCTCATTCCCAGGAATCTGCCAGTGTTTTGATATGTTTTGACGACCGTTGCTGGGCACATGAACTTGCAATTTGGAGGGAATGCTGCTTGAAATCCCACACCCTACCTGAAGTGGGTGGAACGATACTCAACTTGATGGATTACTGGATAGTAGTGCAGGTGCATATCGCATCAAATATCGCAGTTGTGTTTGCGTGCGAACAAAAACAGTTACAAAGCTGTTGGCTGATAGCAGGATCACGATGGTGGGTACGATATACATATGAGCAGAAATGATGTTCCAGAAGTCTTCATATTCAAGGAATTTCATATCATCGTGGCTACAGTCCAGATGTTCTAGTACCATGCACCTATTGGTGGTCGCTTCTGTGCACTACATGAATCCTGTGGATTTATGACCAACCAACAATCATCAATGCAAAGTGTTTCCTAAGAACATTGGGGGAATACTTCCCAAAAAAGGTACAGCCCCGAGATGCTTCCTCTTTGTACACAGATCCCAATTTCTTCTGGTTCAATTCCAGTTTGTGCTGGCATTTTCCCAATGTTCCAATGTTTGTTGGTGAATCACTAACCCCTATTAGTGTTTCTTGGTTTAGGGACCTATCATAATCATCCAATCATCGTACTAAATACCCCCCCAGAGCCGCTAAAAAATGATTATCCATGAATTATATCCCATTTTTTCATGGTTAAATCTGAGTTAAGTCTGGTTGAATTCCATTTTTCGACACATGTTCTACACAGTTTCTACTAGTCACTGAAGCCACACCACATTCATTTAGCATAGGGATAGCATAGCCAGGGAGCACATCGAAAGTGAAGGCACCTCTGCCATCAAGGTCCGATGTGAAAACCCAGGGAGCACACAACAAGCAATGAATGAATGGTGAGTTTGAACACATGTGAAAATCACCAGATATAACTGATAAAACCAGTTTACATGTGATTCAAAATATTTTGTAAGTTGTTGCTTTGTGCAAAACAGTGCTATGGTCACTAATAGTCCAAATCCTGCAATTGTCATGAAAGCGAGCGAGCTTTCCAATATGTCTTGAACCATGGGGCTTGGGCATATCCTGCTTTTGGGCAAAGAAAAGTTTTGGAAATTTGCGGAGGGCTATTTTAAAGTAGAAGTGTAGAAGATTCAAAAAGTGGGTAGCTCTGGATGTTTGTCTGGTTGATAATATAATATATATATATATACATATATATATATATACGTATATATATATATATTATATATATATATATCATAGCTATTTCGCATCCTCGGAATCCAAATGTGCATTTCGGGGATTCCCAAGTTTCTTCACGATTCATCCCAAGAAATCCAGGATGATGCAACTGATGTTGTGGGGATTTTTTGTACCTGAAAAAGAAGGTAAATCTACCCTCTGGTAAACTAACATAACTATGGAAAGATCCACCATTTTGAATGGGAAAATCCACTATTTCTATGGTCATTTTCAATAGCTATGTTAAATTACCAGAGGGTAACCACAAAAATCCGATCAAAAACCACAGGATTTCTGTCTACCATTTCATTGAAAACTCATGGTTAGTCCATGAAAAACACCCTCAAAAACGAACGTCCTGAATTTGTCTAGATCAGCAAACCATGGTCTCTGCGGGATTTTTAATGGTAGGATAGGAACGGATGATCTACCAAAACGGATTTGTTTAGCATTTTTTAACTGTATCCGTATTTTCATCATGGCTATCTACCATAAATCATGGATTTATGGTTTATCTCAATCTGATGATTTTCCAAAAACTCCACCGAGACTTTTGTCAGAAAGTCACAGCACGGCTGGATTGGTTTACACGTCTTGCAATATCTCACTTTTATAATATGATACACCCTAAAAATGGAAAACCCACAGACAGTTAGACTCTCGTTTTTGTTCGGCATAGGATGATTGGGCGTGGTGGGCCTGGAAGAACGAAGACTCCTCTGCCGGCAAGTTGCTCACGGCGCCGGGGTGTTCGGATCCGTGAAACCTTGGATGAAAGCCTAGAAATCTATCAATAATGGGATAAACTAATGGGATAAATTACTTATCAACTGGAACAATGGGATAATAATGGGATAATCATGGGATCAATTACTTATCAAATGGGACAATAATGGGATAATCTAGAATCTATAAATGATGGGATAAACATGGAATACATATATATAGGGATAATTATCCTTTTGACTTATCCCACTTATAATTATTATCCCATGTTGAGTAATAATTGGATAATCATGAGATAAACTTCTTTTCAACTGGTGCTAAACATGGATAAACTATTTATCAACTGGAGAATAATGGGATACACTACTTATCAACTGGTGGATGTCCCGACCGTCGGGAACATGATACGGAACTGTGAAGAGATTGGAATTTGTGACTGCATCATTTTCGATATTCCCATGGATGGGGAACATGTTCATAGGAACTATGTCAAATATTCCACAGTTTCACAAGGAACAGTAGGGAACATGATTCATATTATAGGAACATATCCACAATAGGGAAATTGGGCTATCAAAATTCCAATAGAGAACTGTGAAACCATTGCAATGTTGATGGAATCGGGGATACCCTAGTCTCTCACAAACACACAATATTCTGAGTGTGATGCCCTAGGTCCAATGTAGCAAGAGAATGTGTATTAAAACTTATCAGAGGTTGGACCCCTGACCGCTGTAGTTTTTTTGAAGTGGAGTGTAAAACATTGCCAAACGCTTCGAAATGGAAGGCAGAGAACTCAGAAATATGATGCCAGCGCTCAAAATTATGATGTGATCTTTTTTGACAATGGTCACTGAATTTGTGTCCACTTCAAATTGTGCGGTGCCTACGGAACTTACCAAAAAAAACTGAATGGCCAGGGGCTCTAACGAATTCCAAGGGCAAAAGTGGTTACGACATGATTATATAACATAATATTGCAATAATTGCAGTAATTTAATGTCTATTGTATTATTTTATAGACGTACACAACATACATGACAATACATGATATTAAAACATATCAATGATGTCATGATTGAAAAAACTTTGTGGATCTTAAGTGAATCTTGGTGAATACCAACAAAAGTTTCCGTACGGGAAGTAAAGATTCAAATACTAGCTTTAGGATTCAATGCAAAGAATGATCAATAGGTATCTATACTATATCCATACTATATGCATACCATATCAATACTAGGTGATACTGAAATCAATACTAGTAACGTTGCTACTCCAGCGACGAAACGAACTGACTTTAGGGCATCTGTGGAGGTTTGTCGTCACCGGTGGTTAAACAATACGAGTCGTCATGGTCTGGTGGTAAAACAATAAGCCACCCATATTTTGGTGTATAGCCTGTATAGCACCCACAACCATTGTGATTTTTAAGGGATGGATCTAACGTTGCTGTAGCAACATGAATGACGGCTGTGATGATGCAAGGATGGTATCCCCATGACTTTGGAAACCTCCACACATCACGTATAATATATATATATATATATATACACATATCATGAACCATCAATAGTTATTGTACAACCATTATTAACCACTATTAAACAGTATTAACCATTGGAAAGCTCCATGTGTCATCATGTTTCCCGTTTTTCTCCATGTTTTGAAACTACCTCCGGGCTCCTGTGCGTAGTCGAAGAAGACCCGGAGGTGTTTCCGGACGACGAAATCAAGCAGGTCTTCTTCGATGACAACGTTCGGCTTCCAACTGACTGGATGGGTAGAAAATCCTGGAGTTTCTTTTCGCTGTGTATAATAATATATCATTAATATATAATATAAATGTATAGTATGTGTATATATATAATAATACATTAAATATATAATGTATAATTAATATATCATGTATAATTAATATATAATAACCATAACCAGCAAATGATGAGATTTTTTTCGGTGATCAAAGTTTGTCTTAAAGATTGACCATGAGTTCTCGTATGGCGCCCAAAAATATATTGGAGATTCTGATAATCCATGTGTATTCAGAAAGAAATCAGACATGGCAAATACATTGCAAATACAGGGCAAATACTATCGGCTACCCACAATAATTACTCGGGTTTATATTGGAACTATCGTTTGTTGGATCACTGCCAAGGTTTCCAAGGATTGACAGTAGTGGGCACAGGGCAGAAGATCTTGGTGGATATCAAAAGCAAGATGATATCAAGCCTGACACTGGGGTCATAGTTTCAATATGTCTCAAACATCAGAGTCAATTTATCTAAACATATATATATATATATATATAATATATATCCTCTCTCAGGGATTGGGGGCTGTAGCCCTTGGATGTTCAGCAGGCAAAAATAAGGGCCCTCCTTCATCGGGTGGAGATGGAGGTTCTCCAGCCAGGATCGATTCCAAAGGTTAAGTGTATTTAAATGGTGATTTAATAGATTAATGGGATTTAATGGGATTTAATGGTGATTTACTGGGATTTAATGGTATTTAATGGGATTTAATGGGATTTAATGTTGATTTAATGGCTGGTTGGTGGTTTGGAACCTGGCTTTTATGACTTTCCATATATTGGGAATGTCATAATCCCAAGTGACTTTCATATATTATTTGTTCATATTTTTACATGTCTGTGGAGCGGCTCCCTTAAATTTCAGGCTTAAAACGTCCAGTTCTATCCCCGGCTGGACGAAAACGCCATGGCCCCACCTGAGGTACACCACAGTGATCCAAGGACTGAGTCGTTGAACCGAGTGATTCGCTAAGATCCCCGGTTTTTTTCAACGGGTTTCGTCATCAAGAGGTGCGATGGATCCCTCTGGAACTCAAAAAAAATGGGGTGAAACTAATCCTCCATTTACTGAAGATGATTTTATGAAAAAAAACTCCATTTTTGTTTCGGGGATTTCCCATCAGTTTGACCGGAGGGTATAGTAAAAGACTTGCTCAAAAATGGTTGGTCTCATCCAAGCACCCTTTTTTCAGGACCCCTGTGGCTGAACATATTTTCATGAGGAACCAGTTTGTGGTCAGATTGACAGGAATTGTGGAAGTCATCCATGGTCATCATCAACATCCCATTGATGAATGTATAAAAATGATCATTTTCCTGGTTGTCTAGTCTAGCTGTTTGGTTGGTAGTTTCAATTTCTTTTCATTGCGTCCGTACTTTTGAAGATGATCGCAACCAAGTGGAACAAATGGCCAAAGCGAAATCCATTTCTTGGTCACAGGAGTTGGGGTCGATGCATAAGTTTTGCTGGTTCAATCGTGACATTTTGGTGACCTAAGTCGCCATGTCTTGTGTTGAAGTCCCCATTTTTTGGCGATAAAATCATATCAAATCCACATTTTGGTCGGTTAAATCCTCATTGAATCCACATTTTGGATCATTTTGGTAGGTTAAATCCTCATTGAATCCACATTTTGGTAGGCTAAATCATGCTCAATCCTCATTTTGCGCGTTTGAAATCATTAAAAAAAAACAAAACAACCGCGTTTTTCTGATCCGTCCACCAGGATCATCGATTGCAGATATCCTGACGGGTAGCTTATCTGGAACTGGGTCAACGGGTCAACGGTCAGCCCTATGGCAATTGGAAATCCCCTATAAATGGAGGTTCATGATCATGGGAAAATATGGGGAAATCATGTATCTATAAATGGCTAATTTCACCATGTTTGAAAATTCGAAAATTGATCACCGGCCCACTGTACTTAAACAGGAAAACGCACGAGGCCATATTTTTTGATGGATATGTTGTTACGTAGTTCTTGCTAATCGACTTTACAGTTTACAGCGCGTTTGCCACACCCAAATCAGCGGCCTCCTCCATGTTCGATGGAAAGCTCAGGAGATGGCCTAGTTAACGAGACCATAATATGTCTTTTTTTTGTCCTATGTTGAACTCTTCATCTTAATTTATAAATGGGGACTTGGGGTTGACGGCCATGGGCCATTAATTCTTGGGCTATTCTTCGTTTCAGGTGTGAACGCCTTAAATTTGCACTGAAAAAAAAGTGATATATGAGTCACAACGGGGGATTAGACGTGGTTCATCGTGGTTCAATGTCACCACATATTTTGCATCATACTTAACCGACTGAGTTTTTGTTGTCCGACAGGTCCCAGATCCAATCTGCTGAGGAGTCAAGTGGCACCCATCGATTCGATCGACAAGTTGTGCTGCAAGGCACGGGGCACGATCCGCGGACCGCTGCTTGGATCCGACCAAGAAGGGATCGACCGAAAAAAAATGGCTCAACCATGAAGAAAAATATAGGAGTAATGCCATTTATTTACCCAAAAGTATCCTACACTGATGCTATACTAAATTGATGCAAATAGGTGATTTTTTTTCACATGTGACCGAAACCATGAAGACAATTGAAACACGGATGCGTTATTTTTTTACATGGGTTACAACAAAGGATGTATCCCATAGGATCCATGTATGCTATATATGGTAACATGTACCATCAATATACCCCCAATGTTAGCATATATACCGTTATATACCATACATGGATCCTATGGGTAATCAGAAATCATGGCCTCATAATCGGTCACCAGGTTTTTCAACCAGCGATGGCGCTTCAGGTGAATTCAGTGGAAGCCATCATAGATGATGAGCCTCTTGGATGCATAAATATGGGAACAAACTGCATAGAATGTTATAGATGTATAGAGAAAAATGAGAAAAACAACATGTAAGATAGTCCCTGGAAAAAAAAAGAGACTTGAGAAGTGACAACAATTATAAGCACAGTTTTTTGCATTGGTTTCCTCGAAACTTGCCGGTGAAATATCCTTTCCTCCACTTTGGAAGTGTTGTTCCTTTCATGACTTTAGGATCCCAAGACATCTGGCATGATCTGACCTTGAGGATTTCACTTAAAGAATTCACATGAGTTGGATGTAAGCCATAATTCACCAGAATTTATGATGCTTGGAATGTCACCAACAAGATTACAAATAACATTATGTTCATTATCACTTCAGGTTGTAATGGAATTTCACTAACATGTTCATCATGCTTTGAATTTCATAATGTTGTTGGAACCAACAACTTGAACATTTTACCCAGAAGTCTGTGCATGGAACCGGCACAGAAGGCCTAGAAGATCCAAAAAGCGATCGATCCAAAAGCCATCGCTTCGAACCATTGAAGAACTCCGACATGATCCAATCTTGGCATAAAAAACATGTGCCAGAACCCAGCAACGTAATTGCTATGATATATTAATGTTAAATGAAATATGTTGAATGAAATATGCTGGGGGATTAAAGATGCTAGATATTTTAGTTTGGTTGGATGTCCAGTATCTAAGACAATTTTCTGAGCATTCCCTTAGGATGTCTTTCCTACAACATTCCATATTCAAGGCCTACTGGGTTTGTCCGGGAATATTGGTATATACCACCCTGGTTAAAAGGACATTCAACATGAAAGTGAGGCCGTCGGTTTTTTTTTGCGGTTTCCCCTTCATCAATCCGAAGTTCCACGGTGTTTTCGCGTGCCAGTTGCGCTTAGGTACTTTTTGAGGAAGTTGCAGATTTGCCGGGACACCTGAGCTCACCTGAGCTCACCCTGAGCCAGTTGGAGCTATCTGAATTTCCCATCCTCGGTGATAGTGACCTGTTTGGATTCAGAATGATCTATGTCATGACCCATAGGATCCATGTATGCCATATATGGTAACATTTACCATCAATATACCCCACATGTTAGCATATATACCATACATGGATCCTATGGGTGATGAAGCAACAACACGCACATTGTTTTTTGATGTTTTTTGTGTTTGTTTGGTAATTGTTGACGGAACTAGGCCCATCAATGATTTTACATTCCCCGGCATTGGCATGATTTGGCATGTGTTTCTTCGACAAAATGCCCACTTGGGATACTCGAGCTAGCCGCATCTCAGCTAGCACAGACATATGCAGCCGAATCCCTTACCCTGATTAAACACCCAGATCCCAGCAGATATTGGATCTGTTCTACTTGCAGTCGGTTTCTCTCCGGTATGTGGCTAGCTCTTTGACCTGATGAAACTCTGCTAAGAATCCCAACAGATTTTGTACTGAATCTGTTCATGTGGTCAGATACTGTGATGCTGATGGTGATAAAGATACGTTATCATTACATATCATTATAATGTCTTAAAGAATATGTTTGTTGTTTATCATTGCATAATCTCTATATTATAATATATATATACAATTATATAATATATTAATATATATATATATATATAATTAAATATATCATTAATCATTAATCACTAAACAAATGTCAGACCACACATACCTCTCTGTCCCATTAACGCGCAGGTCATGGTGGAAATCTGCTGATCAATTCTTCTCTGATTGACTTCCAGCATCAGATCACCGAGGCGATGGAGAATGGGATGACATGGGAGTTGGTGGATTGGTGTTCTAACCATCTACAATGGTTGTTACCTTTACTACAATTGTGGTTAATAATGGTTAATAATGGTTAATTTATGGTTAATCATTGTGGTTAATAATTTATGGTTAATCATTGTGGTTAATAATGGTTAATAACGGGATTACCCTCTGGTAGACTGTCCCATAACTATAGAAAATCACCATGCTATCAATGGGTCAATGGGTAATTCCACTATTTCTATGGCCATTTTCAATAGCATAATAGCTATGTTAAATTACCCGAGGGTAACCATCATTAGTCATCATTATGAATCATTGGTCAATTGTTAATGATGGTTATTGATGGTCAATGAAAGTCTTTCATAATACAAAGATTGGCAATTCGGAGGCTACTGTATTAGTTGAGGAGATGGTTTGATATTACACATATGTATATAATTACATATATTTATATACATATATATATATATATATACAATAGTGTATGTGTATATATATATATATATATATGCATATATGAATATATATATATAATCCAGGAAGCGGAAGCCTGGATCAAAGTGAAGTGACAAAAACAAAACAATACACTGAAACTGGATGAGATCACTGAGATCAGCACGGGATTTTGTTGAATTCATAGCACTGCGAAGGGAATTGACCCTTTTTCAGTTCCGAAAACAGGACGAACATTTTCACAGGGTTGGAATATGATTCAGAATAATGTGGTTTCCAATATATTCCAATATATTTCCAATATATTTCTGAGGCTTGAAATGCCATCTCAAAATCAAGCCTCTGACTTTTGGAGGAAATTCGCTCCTATCCTTTTCAAGCCCGCGCCATGAGTTCGAGATCACGTCCAGGGTTGATCATGATGATCTGATCTGCAACTAAGATAGGCAAATTTCTTGGATTTTCTTGGAGAATCGTGGGTTTCTGTTGAGATTTTGAGAATCATTCATTTTTGAACATAACTCACTTAATTACTTTCTCATAACCACCCAAATCATAGCCCAAATATTTCCCCACAGGGATACATAAATGATACATACATATATATATATATATATTTATTTATATTATGTATATAAGTAATATGTCTACCCATCACCCATCATTTCTTCAGCAGACGAGCGAAAAAAGATCAGGCGGAAGAGCAAAAGGCCGCCCTGCAGAAAGATATCAAGGTGCCCGCGAAAAAATGAAATCTGCGACCCCGACTCGGCGTCAGCTGGGAAACCCTTGAAATCCTCGGAATGGGGGAATTTTCCAGCCATGGAGCTGAGACATAACCGGAGGGGATGTCTTTGGCGCCAATCAATGCTTGAAAAATTGAATGAATCATTGGATTCTGGGGTAGCCGATATTTCTGCACTCAACCCCTGGGGTATTCCCTGTGATTGGCTTTTTCAAATATGGTTTCGCGGAGTTGAAACCCTCAGAGATGAATCGACATCCCCCCAAGCCTATACGATAAACCGTAGCGATTTTATTATGTTGCGGTATTGTGGGTGATACAATTTGTTAGGATGTGATTGCAGTAACCCCTAAAGCATAGACACTAATGTTAGTAAAACAATATAGTAAACCATCCCAGATAGTAGTATAAATGATTATAAATGGGTGATCAAAATTTATCGGTGGTTTATGACATTGCTTTATTAAAATTACCCGTTTTCTTTTCGGAGCAGGTAACCATTACAACACAACATACGGCCGGCAACGGAAACCATTGGGATTCAATCCAATGCATGCCATGGAACTCCCAGATATAATGCAAGAAAACACGATGTCAGATAAAATGTCAGACTATATGTGAGAATACGTGTCAATACATATTATATCATATGATATCAGAGATAATGTCAGACTCTATGCTAGATAGATTGCGAATAGAATCTGATTTCATGGAGATCACTCGAAGAAAGTAATGTTCCCCTAATCCCAATAAACTTTTGTACCCAAGGACTCTCGTTGCGAAGCCCCCAAGTTGTCGCAACATTCGAGTTGTCGAAGGCCTTACAGCTTCAACTGAAGAGTATCACAGAGGCACTCGGGGATGGAACCCAAACAAACAATCATCGACAGCGATGCTTTCTTCCGGAAACCGGTGACCAAACCCATGCGTTGATCTGATCAAATAATTACCCATAGGATCCATGTATGCCATATATGGTAACATTTACCATCAATATACCCCAAATGTTAGCATATATACCATACATGGATCCTATGGGATATGGTATGTTTCTGAAGATGGGACCTCAAAATCATCCATTTGTTTTTCCGATATTTGATGGGAGAACTGTAAATTTCACTCTTGGTTTTGGGATATCCCAATTTTAATGATGCAATTCAATTTAAGGAGAAACATCATGAAACATCCATATGTATCGGAAAAAATCCAAGAACATGCTGGTGGCTGGTTGTTTCAAAATGTTTCAAAGATGTTGGATCATTTGGCTGGGCTGGTGGTTTTGAATTGTCTAACAGATGTTTTTCAATATGTTTTTCCAAAAACAGAGCTTCAGAACAAAAGGAATTATTTTCCAGACAGATGATGATCCCGATCGATTTTGATTTCGATGGTAGCACTGTGAATGGGGAAATGTCATGCCCTTAATACCATTTTTTTAGGAAAAACATAATCAATTAGTGTGCATACTTGCGATTCGCAGTTTTTTGATCCGTGAGATTTCTGAGTTGTGATTGGTTTCAGATGTGGTTCAACGGTTCAACGGTTACACATTGGGTTCCCAAGGCTTCCAGGAAGTCCATAAAATGGTCATTTTAAATCAGCTGGTTCTCCTTAAATCCCATGTTCCGCAACTGGGAACCTGCCAACGTTGCCAACGTTCGTACAGGAGAACCATCGGATGAAGATTCTACACAGCACCTGGACCGAAATCGCTAGGATCGGGCCATGTTGGCCATGTTGATGCATTTTGGGCATGTATGTTTGAACAAGGAAGTGTTGAATAGAAGTGTTGAAACATCCAAATGTGGACGCACATTTGTCAAGTCAATGGTTGATATTGAGAAACACACTCTGGAGTCTGGAGTATTGGCAAATCTGATCATAGGAATGTTAATTTCAGCCAGAACGGGAGGTCGAAACACAAACAATTTGTAGAATACATATAATATATATATATATATAATCGTCATATAATTAAATATCTACATATAGTTTCAAGATCTACTGTTACAAGGCACGTGAGTGGTAGTTGTAATCATTGTTTTATTTCCCTTAGGATGATGATCCCCAATGATCAAACCGCATCCAATGTACTACAGCAATGGTATCCAGTGTCTTTTCCTCCATTCCCCCCTCATGAAATGTTTTGAACTGTTTTGAAGTGTTTCGGGCTATTGGAAAATTGCTGAAATTTCTAGACCCCCATGTTTGGAGGACTGTAGTCAACCAACTGCTTGTTTGGGGTCTGCGCCAGAGGTATAGTCAATCCAAAGGTCATAGGCCATAGGACCAGGTTTTTTTTTGACCTGGTAATTACATGGTAAGTTCAGTACTGCAGGTGAAGTGTGAGCCAGACCCAGATGTTTTTTTTAAGTTATTTGTTGCTTCGTTTTTTTCGGTCATCTTGGTGAGTTTCTGAACCAGGCATTTGGCGGGAAACCCACCGATGGGTCTTTAAGGTCTTGGTTGTCACCTTCCTTTCAGAATCTACTTGTCATGTGGCTACAATATGATATCATTATAATATGATATAATATAGTTGCGATATAATAAACAATACTATGATGTTTACTTGTTGTATTTACGATGAAGTTACCCTATAATGCATTGTGGTACATCATACAGTATCATACTAAGGAGTTGATGTGGAGAACGAGGTTCAGCTCAGGGACTTCCTGACGCAGGCGCCGTGAAGGTGCTGTCTCAAAATTCCAAAAAGTAACATGTTCTATCTCCAAGTCCGCTACTATAATATTATATATATATATAGAGTGACATATACACTATATATAACTATTTATATAATATACATAATATATATATATGTACATATACTTTCTGTTGGAATTCAATCAACCACCCAGAGGTGACCCCCAATTCAGAACCCAGCCAGTTGGCACCGAAGTCCCAGCCATAGGGACAGCGATCGTTTGTAGAAGATATGGGGATCGATCAAAACCTATGGGATTTACCATATTTCGGGTGAAAAAAATGAAAACAAACATCCATTCACCAGCTATGACTTAGGGTACCGTTTGGGTACCATGGTTTTGACGGAAATAGCCATGTAGAATGTAGATGCATGTAGCCAAGAGGGCAACAAGAGTGTGGTTATAAACGATGGAACAACCATTCAGGCACCAAGCAATACGCAATGGAGACCCATTGCTAGTGGAAGATTTTACTGTAGAAGATGCATTGTGATCTTTAGCTTCCATTGCATATTCCCACTCGCATGATTGATCCAACTTGTTTCTGTCAGGAAACGCCCCTTGGTCAAAAGTATATTCTTGGTTGGTAGTTTCATGTATATGCTGTAGTTGTTTCCTATGATTTTCCACCCGGGACCTTAATCTTCGTAGAATGACAATCGACACATCATACACACAGCACATTTTGGGTGAATATTACTAGTACAAATGATACGAATATTACTAATGGATATTGATGAATCTGGTTTCAACAAATCTTCGCGCCGCGCGCGCGCCAGCACAACTGCCCGTTGGACAGTTTTGGCATTGATGGCTTCAGGCGCTTGAAAGCACAGGGGGCTTGAAGCAAGCAGATAAGAACATGGGTTTAATTATGGGTGTTATTTATAAGGTTATATGATAATGATCCAACCCAATCATCACCCCAAAGAATAGAATGAACAACACTGCATTAGAATGTTACTGTTCTATCTACTTAGGGGCTGCTGTATAGTGTGGTAAGAAAACCTCCACACAAACAATCCCAGCAAAGCAGTGCTTAGTCACGACTGCCACGACTGAGAAGAATTGGCACAACTTGTGCAGTCTTGAAATCGTGCTATAAATCTTAGTTACGTTGTAACATAATGTAATAATGTATAATACATGTATGACAGTTTTCAAGTTCATGTAGACGCTGTTGACTTTGTCTGGAATTGTTCTTTAATATCATCTTGGAATGTGTTTTGTGACTTGTTGCAACATCAAGTAGCTTGTGTGCAATCATTGAATATCAATGAATAGGTGGCAAGACATAGCTATCATTAGCTATCTGAGAATCTCAAGTATATATTTTGCTTGGTAAGTTGGTACTAGTACTTGGTGGTTCATCCCAGTTGCTATTTGTTGTCTGAACCACTGGCTGCAGCCGCCAGGAAGGTCTCGGATCTCTACGGTGAGTTGGAACAGGGCCGTTGTTGTTTAGAGCTGGAGCGGTGTCTGGGGATGTCTGGGGTGACTTTTCTTTCGAGGGATCTTCGGTATCCCGGTGGTGAGATCCCTATAAAATGCTGATCATGCAGGGCTACAAAATATGCAAATTCTATGGTCAAAACTATAGGGATATTTATTTTGGGCTTTTTTTTAGGGCAGACATCGCAGGATGTTGGGGAACTGTACGGACGATGGGTCCCATTTCACCAGGCCGCAGGCGTTCCACTGACTTCATGGGGGAGGAAGTGGACCACCATGGACAGCGGTTCACCTTCACAGGTTAGTAAATGCCAAGTATAATAAGCGTAGATGTGTACCCTCTGGTAAACTAACATAGGTATTGAAAATGGACCATTTATAGATAATTTATCTATTAAAAAAATGTGATTTTCCACAGTCATGTTAGTTTACCGGAGGGTAAGTGTTTTTTATCCCATCATTTTTTGGATTCAGTTATAACATACACAAATGATGACATATGGATACACAATGATACACATGGTTTATACCAAAGCAGCCTGTTTTCAACAGCCAAATCAGATCAGATGGCGACACCCCAATTCCGGTCACCACTGACATCAAAACTTGGAAAAGAGAACCTGGGCAGAATCATGCTTGGTCTTGTCCTTCAAACATCCCAAGTATTGTCGGTTCATCTCCCAAAACTAGCCTGCATTGATCTTGTTTTTTTGTTTTTTTCGATGTTCGCTATCTTCGCTGCGAATGAAAATCCAAGTCTTGTGAATAACATGTATCATCCATACCCAAACGAGATTGAAATTGTTATGTCCAAAAACATGCGGTGATACCCGGTTGCCCAATTTTAGACATCATATCGTGATGTATCGTGGAACAACATATTTTCTCAAGCACGGCTTGTACTATTTATATGTATATATATATGGCCGTTTAATTCAATTCATAGCGAACCTTGGTTTCTACAAAATACAAATTCAGGAGGTCTTGTCTTGTCCAAAGATTTGTGAAGCTCTCCAGGACATCGACAAAAAGCCGGTCCTGATCCGCGAGATGATTTTCCTGAAAGTACTCTACAAGGACGCGATGTCGGGTGAAAGATCTCTGAAAGGTCCCAGTATCCAGTTGTGTTTGATTTAGGTGGTAATATGATGTAATATGGGGATTTCTGAAGTCATGGTGGATCCCCAGTCGTCGCCAGTTAATCTCTATTAAGTCATGGTCGACTTGGATGATTTGGGGGTACCCCCATGACTTTGGAACCCCGCATATCGTTAAATGAGTTGTAGTATATTGACATCCAAAGCATATATTTCATGATATTTCATGATATTTCATGATATTTCATGATATTTCAATATATTTCATGATATTTCATGATATTTCATGATATTTCATGATATTTCATGATATTTCATGATATTTCATGATATTTCATGATATTTCATGATATTTCATGATATTTCATGTATCATTTGTTAGGATTTTCCATCATAACATTCCATTTTGGTTTGTGATTTTGTACCCGGGTGACCTGGCTTCCCATGCGGAGGGCCGGCTGGTGGATGTGGTGAGAAGTGGAACGTCAATGAAACTCATGGAAATTCTGGAAGCGTGGTTGGCATTGCAGTGACATATTGACCATGGCACTATGGTATTATAGTTATTGCAGTTTTCAGGACTTAGCGATTCTTGTGAGTGCAAATTTCCTTTCATTGTGATACTTGTGGGTGCAATTGAAGTCATAAATGGGTATAACCACGGTCGTAGCCTCAGAAGTGGTGATATAGTAGAGGCATGTAGGGGCTATAATAGCCTCTATAGTCATGTTTCTATACCCACTTGAACTTGGTTCACATACACAAAATGAATCACTTGCAGAAAGCCTTGCAGCGATCCTAGGTCCTAGACCTGTTCATTTGGTTTGCAGAAAACGCCTGAAGACTTGATAGGAATAGGGATATACCTGGTTTCCTCTGATTTTCTTATCTAACCCAGTGAACAAGATGTGAAAAGAGCAGGAGCGGCCAATGCTTCACGATCGATGTGACACATCATGCGCCGTTCAGCCTTTTCGTGTCAGTTTTAAATTCTGGATTATGCCGTATGAGCAGATCACAGAACCACCAGTGCATGGATTCCATGGATCAAAAAAGGATTTTGAAACATCTCCAGAAGGACAAAGAGCAAGACGAAGGAACAAATACCCTCTGGTAATTTAACATAATTTAACGTAGCTATTGAAAATGGCCATTAATAGTGGATTTTCCCATTAAAAATGGTGATTATCCATAGCTACGTTAAATTACCAGAGGGTAAGGGCTGCACCTTGACACAGACAACAGTGTTATGTTTTCCCTGCATCAGCTCCACAGAACGTTGCATGAACAAAGCCCAGCAAAGTCGCCAAGTCCAACTGGTGAACTGAACCATGGATTTCCTCAAACAAAATCACCATCGGTCTCCATCGGTGGTGCTTTCACCATCTTACCACCCCTAATTTGTTTTTCTTTTAAATCATATCCCAAGACAAACCATACCTCTAAATACATTATAAATAAAAAATAGCAACATCCCCAAAATCATCACCCCCAAAGCACCCTAACTCTTCTCTAAAATATCCCAACACCGCAGCGGTGTCCATGGCTTCGCCCGCTTTCTCCTTGGCGACGTCGCCGTTGCAGACGCGACCGCTGTTGGTTCACCGGGCGGAAAGGAGGCCGTGAAAAACGGTATGTCCGGTATGTCCCAGTGGTTTTCTGAGAGGGCATGTATCGATATTTTAAAATTCTATGCTTCAGTAATCAAACGTGGCAACGGACAATTCACCGCTTATAGATTAGTTTTGCAGTACACCATTTGCAGGTGATTGTCGAATTGCCATGTTTGATTACTGGAGGAATATATATATATATATATATTATAGATGATATACATTCATGGTTACATCACTGTGATCTTCTCCCAAGTGACTCGACAAACATCGAGCGATGTCACGACAGAAATGATAGGAAGATGGGGCCATTTGGGTGACTCTCCGAAGCCATGGCCCAACTATTCAGATTAGGTGCATTATGACATGTTATATAGATATAATTATAGTATAGAATATATTATGTAATAAAACTATATAATCTAAGTAATGATAATAATAATAATGACAATGATAATTGTAATGATAATAATAATAACAATATAATATATATATATATACATATTTTAAATATTATAATATGATTATAAATTATATGTAATATATATGTATATATAATTTACTATTTATATATAATCTATATATGATTTATATAAAAATAAGACTAATACTACTAAAAATAAAAACTATAATAGTAACAATAACTATAATACATATGTATATATATATTAAAATCCTGATCAAGTACGTACAATGGGGAAGGGGTCGTCAAGTGTGCCGCAGTGCGAGAAGATCAGCTACCTGCCGATATAGAACTGTGGCGGGTTATATCCCTACCTTTGGAGGTTTAATTCACCATTGTTATACCCATGAAAGTAACCTTAACTGCACACATAAGCATCCATCACCCTTGGTATCTGTACATGGTTGTGATTGCTCGTGGTTTACCATCATGGAGATGTGGATCCAAAAAAAAACCTCAGCTCCTCGAAAACCGCAGCTGCAGCTCAAGCCACTGTCCTTTTCCCATGTTCCACATTCGACCAAACACCTGCCCTCAAAATCCCTGGTGTCTCCCTCTTGTGTCACATGTGTAGTCAATAGATCCCTTCTTCCAGTCAAAGCTTTTTCATTTTTCCAGTCAAGTGAGTGATTAAAAACTCGTCAGCATTGTTGGTGATATAGCTACCAATCAGCAACCAATAGAAAACTCTGGGGGGATGATTCAACCAACAGATGATTGCAGTATGCAATAAGAATGTGTTACCCTCTGGTAAACCTTTACATAACTATGGAAAATCACCACTCCTAGTAGGTAAATCACCTATTACTATGGCCATTTTCCATGTCGCTTTTTGTATGTTTACCAGAGGGTACCAAAAGTCCCCACTGTCGTTACCATCATGGGTCGCCATGGGAAACTCTCCAGCTGCTGTCTTGCAGGATGCAGCTTGGTGGTGACCGCGGAGCAATTTTAGGAGGTGAACACTCGACCAGTTGAGTTAAAGGCACAACAAATCAGAGAAATCCAAGTTTGGTTATATATACATATGATAAATATATACATATATATATGATATGATATACCAGTTGTTACCACTTGTTTGATTGTTTTCAATATCAACGATATCCTCCCCTTTTTTGTCCCACGTCATTCCTAAGGTCCTACTTATAGGACCAGCTATTTCTATTTCTCATTTATATAATATATGTACATATATAATCATATATATATATACACCCTCTGGTAAACGTTTACATAACTAACTGGAAAGATCCACCATGCTATTAATGGGTAAATCAACTATTTCGACTGGGCCATTTTCCCGAATGCGGAGCAAGGGTTCCCGTTTCACTCTGGGGGTCTGGGGGTTGAGGGTATGTTCGCTCGACGTTGCGTCCGCGTCCGCAACCGTCCGCAACCGTCCGCAACCGTCCGCGTGAGGACCGTATGGCCGTGCCTATGGGAAGGTCTGCAGAGGTGGTAATTTTTGGAGGTTTCAGACGTGTCGTTGCTTCGTTTCGCGTGGCAGGCGTGGCACTTCGTGACATTCAGACGTGTTCTGGAACGTGTCGAAAGTTGTTTTGCGTGGCA
>Ga0126342_10004793_pt1 | contig 23275 bp, 21 predicted proteins | sample Cyp1metagenome_FD_92528 | JGI IMG/M metagenome (GOLD analysis project Ga0126342, IMG submission 92528) | Coral microbial communities from Lord Howe Island, Old Settlement Bay, Australia - Cyphastrea 1 metagenome | ecosystem: Host-associated > Invertebrates > Cnidaria > Coral ...
AAGGGCTCTCCCAATTTTGTTTTGCCACAAAAGCGAACCCTCCAAACAATACATGAGTTTCAGAATAATTTGGAAAAATTTGCCACAATAGCGACCCTAGGTACTAATCAGGACTCAACATTAGTTCATCAGCTGGTTGGTGGTGACTGGAACCTATAAATGGCTGAATTCTGTGGTTTATGGTAGATATAACTACGTATAGTTAATGAATGCTGGTTGGTGGTTTGGAACCATGGAATTTTGAATGACTTTCCAGAAACAGTTGGGAATGGAACAAACATCCAAACTGACGAACTCCATGATTTTTCAGAGGGGTAGGTATACCACCAACCAGTCAGTTGCTTTTGGAACTGGACTGGAATCCACCGGAACTAGGATGAGCAAGTGGGTTCACTTACTATTTCCAGCCCACAACTTATATGGGTATGGATCAACACCTATTAATACCATTTTTAGGGGGATGAACATCCATTTACCAGCTATTTTGATGTTCACCAGGGGTACAAGGTTTTGACACACTGCCATATATCACAATGAAAAAAACAATTCTTGGAGCAAATGGATCATCTTTTCGGAGCCGTCGCGGGAAGTTGCAGGTGTTGCCTGAGGAGAATACGAACAAGTTGAAGGTGGCTGCCAGCGGTGTCGATCAAATCCCATCTCAACCGTTAGCTAAGCAGTTCTAGCCATTGATCAAATGGAAATGTAATCAACTGTCTCAGCTGGTATAGTATATTTTTGTATATATCATTGTATATATCATTGTATTATCATTGTATAGCATGTTCAAATATGATCAATTATTAATTATAACTGATCAATCTTATCGCAGCTTCCTGGATATAATCATATCCTGCCTCTTTTGTTTTTCTGCGTAAACAGCGCTTGGAGGTGCTGTTTAATCCAGAGCTTGGCTTCAGCAAGCGCCTCTACGTGGACTTCAATTTGGTGCTGAAGCAGGTCGCTCATAACGGGGCAACGGGTCCGAGAGCAGGTGTGAGTTGCTCAAGATGCCTACAAAAAGAGTGGGTTTTGAATCAGCAAAATATGGAGATTGAAGCAAACACAGTGAAATATGACAAATAGATATCTTGTGTGTATGACTACGAATTATATAAGCAAAACACTGCGTTGGGAGTTTCATCCATGTTTTGGTGTTGTTCAGAATGTGTCCGCAACATGATGGGATGATGATCCATGTGATGGTCCCAACAAAAAACAGATCAACAGTTATCATCAAGAGGAGTGAGCTGGACTAAGACTGCAGTATACACCCGCCTTGTTACTTATTATTTCAGCTGTCCCTGGGAGCATGATGAAGCAGACGTCATTTTGTTTGGTTCTTCGTATTTATAATTTTATATCTATGTCTAGATATTTAAATGTATTATTATGTTTTTGTTCTATTTGTTAGTTAAATGACTATCTTGTTTTCATAAAGTTTGGTTGTTTTTGTTCCTGTGTCACGAATGGTTCACGAATGAATTGACTATTGATTGGATGGAAATCTGAGGCTACTCAAAACCAGGTCAGACCCCCCAAAGATCTAGACCTATCAGGGTATACCAAAAAAGGAAAACATGGGAAAAATAATCACGTTTCACGTTTGCCATGAAAACATACCCGTGAGGGTATCCGGATATCCTCATTTTTGCTGATATTAAGCCTATTAAAGGAGATGAACTGGTTATGAACCAATAGATATCCCCATTAATAGGGCATTATATGGCCTTATGCACCCCAGCAACATCACCATCATCATCATCATCAACCACTATTAACCAGCCATCATCACCTTCAATCGCGGGTCGCCCACTGAAAAGGTGAAGCTTCGACAATCTCTGGACGGTTTAACCCAACGACCTGACCTTTGCCTGCCCAGCAAGTGTCCCTCAGCAGCAAGTTTCACCACGCGTTGCTTCGATGGGTAGTTGAGCAGTTTCTAAAAATTGTGGGTTTGATGATGTTTTTGGAGGCACTTTTTCAGTCAATATGTTAGGTTCCAAATAGTGAAGTGTTTGATATTGATGCTACATTGGCCATAAAATTTCGGATTGCAGTGATTACTGAATTTGGAGTTGGAGTTGGATTTTCCACACAACCATCCAGTCCTGGAGTCACGTTGGATGAGTTTCTTGCACCACATATTTTCGATCGGCGGTCGGTTGATCATCTCCTGGATTTCGAAATCACCAAATCAATAGCTTTCATATTTATAATGGTGGTATCCAAAAATGGATGTCAGGTTTCACCTGGAGGGGTGTGGGGGTGGTATAAAATGTACAATATAAATATGGAAACCCCCAAATGCTGATCCCCAATTCAACTTTTTTTTGGGTTTCCACTGGATGTCAGCGATTTGTTTCCGCTGTGTTACCACTTGTTCATACTTCTTCCAGGTGATGCTGCAGTAAGCCATGGCCTGAATCAGCTGATGGATATGAAACGAGCGGACCGGAGAAACGGCGTTTTCCGAAACCTTTTCCGAAACGGTTCCCCCGGATGTTTTTGTTTGCTTCAACCATCGACAATGGGGTTTTTGTTAGTGGTTGTAGAATCAACATGAATCAACCATAATGGGAGTATAATATAGATATATATAATATATATATATAGTATAATGGGATCTAGGATTTGGCTGTGTTTGCTGGTTTTTGTTGCCCAAGATTTTCCAACTTTGTGGGTATAAATGATGACAGGCGATCAAAATTGTGTGTACCAAAGTGGGAATTTTACCCGTAAAGAAGCGATGTGTTTGCTGTGGCAATCGTATCGGGACACAACAAGCAGCTACGCTATGAAGTGATGGATTCATCATAGGCTTTGCAATTTCATCATAGGATGCGAGCAAGTCAACCACGATTTGAATGTTGAAATCGAGCTGGATGTCGATATAGGTGGCATCGCTTTGAGAATTCGCAAAAAAGGTTTCTGCCATCGTTGGCGAAGGCCATTTTATACAGAGTCAAGAATTCCATTGATCTTCCCAACGACAGTAGGGTAACATCATCTATCAATGGATTGTCGGACTCATTGCTGGGTTTCATTGCCAGAGGGTATTCCACTTGCTGTGCCGTTTTCAAGACGATCGTGGCTATTAAAATCCTCACCAACTGTTGCTGATGATTCCATGATTTGGTGGATAACTTGTGTTCAATCGCCCATGACTTGGTAGTTAAATACAATCTGGTTGGTGGTTTGTTTTTTTTTTAATATAATTTTGCATAATATATGGGATAATCATCCCATTGACTCATATCTTTCAGAGGGGCTCGAAGCACCAACCAGCAATTTTTCTGTCATTGAACAGATATTGTACAATGTAGTCAACCGTACGAACCAACGATTAACCAAATATAGTTAAGCAGTTAAGATCAGTTAGGCATAAACCTCATTTGTTAACGGTTCCCGACGGTTCCCAGCAGGAGCGCATCCATGTTCTGAAGCTCATGAACTCCTTCCCGAGTGCCGTGTGCATCGAAGACATTGAGACTCAGCGTGGGTCCCAGCGGTTGAGAAGATGCCTGTCCATTGATCAGAAATCATCCCCAAGTGGATGGCGAATGTGGAAAATCCTTTCGTTTCTTGCTGTTCTTTTGCGAAGATAACCATCACCACCAAAAGATGACAGTTGAATTTGATTTCTGTGGACGGTCAAAGATTGACCATGGGATTTGCGCCAAAAAAAAAATGCTGTGATTTGGAAAATTTGGGTTCATCCCAGCTATAGTGAGTACCCTCTGGTAAACTAACATAACTATGGAAAATCACAATTTTTAATGGGGAAATCCACTATAAATGGCCATTTTCAATAGCTATTTTGACATAACCAGAGGGTACAAATAGGTTATAACTAGTTATGAGCTCCGGTTCCAAGGTCAGCATAGGATCAGCTTATCAAGGAATTGGATCCGAGCCTTCAAAGTTTTGGGAATTTGGCGATATAAACCATGCTGCTTGGTGGTTCCAAACATGAAGTTTATATTTTCCATATTTCATACATGGGATGATTGGGATGTCATGCTTCCCATTGAGGAACTCTTTCATATTTTTCAAGATGCTGAGTTATTGCACCACCAGCTATAGATATATCACCTATAAACCATAATTATTTTTCTAGATATATCACCTATATATCACCAGCATCTCTGTTTTCGCCACTGCCAGCATGGGACTTCTATTGAAGTGGACCAGTTTTTGAGGGTTGATTGTAGATCCTGGGGATCCAACGCAGCAAAATTGCAGGACTTACCCGGCCTGGTAAACGTTTAGAGTTAGCGAACTTGAAAACTGCCCATAGAAATAGTTGATTTACCCATTGATAGCATGGTGATGTTCCATAGTTATGTGAACGTTTACCAGAGGGTAAGGATCAAAATTGGGGTTTTGACATGATGGAACCTTCAAACATGCAGGATTTGGTGGATGTCCAAAAGGAAAAAAGGGATGTGAATCCAGCAACGTTGGGGATACAATGAGATATGCAGTCCCAATTTGGCTTTGACAAGTTGGGGATGGGGGATGTAACATGCAGAACATTTCCGAACTTAGGGATTTTAATCCTCAGAAATTGGGTTTTTGGACCAGAACTGCCATTTCAAAAAAGTGGTACTGATGATCAACCATTGGATTTCCGGGTACCAGATTTTTGGACCAGATGATGAAAGGTGTGCCAATAATCCGCCGGCCGGCGTGTCTTGTGGATCTTGCTTAAGTTCGTAGTTGTACTGTCTGTTTTGTCTTTGTGTTGTCTAGACTTTCCCCTTGGCACGGATTTTTGCCTCGTCGAACTTGAACCCCCCCTCCCCTTGATCTTTCCTTACGTTGTGGTGGGCTCAACTCTGCCCACGCCTCGCTCAACACCGGCTTGGTTTTGCACATTTTGCTGTCATTTCGATCATCGATGGTTGTTTCCGTTTTTGTTGTGTTTGCCTTCGGTTTGTCCCGTCCCTTCTTATATCCAATACTTGATCCACTGGCTTTTGTGTGCCGAACACCTTCTACACGCATAACCTTTCTGGGTATAGCCTTTCCATGCCTTTCCCAAAGCCGTTCTCAGTATTATGGCCTTTTCCAAAACCCTGATTTACACACATGCTTTGGTTTAATTTTAAACCGTGGTTTGAACAAAACCAAGGTTTTTGCGTCCAAACATTTTTTTACACAAAGAGCTGTTTTACACGAAAACTGTGCTATCCACAAACACCATGTTTTACACAAAAACCATTTTCTTGCTGGGCCTGTGCAAGGGCTGTTTGCAGCCTACAGGATTGCTCTTTCCATGGTGGCCGGCGGAACACGCCGAAGTTTGTTAAATATTAACAACTTGTCAAAAGCATGTTCGGATGTTTGCCATTTGTTTGGTCAAAATCTGTGAAAAACCATGTTGGACCAGCATCAGCCAAGGATATTTGAATGACGTTTGTCAGTTACGTTTGAACTTTGAGGATTAAGTGGTTCTCACGCCAAAAGGACAATGCAATACTGCGGGTGTAACGCTGTGATACACTGTGGTTATGCTTTGTTGGAAGTTCGATCAGGCTAAATATGATATACTTGTAGAGCCCGTTATATAACATATAGTCTTACAATGTATCCAATTCTATGATATAAAAAACGTAAAAAATGTAGAACCCATGATATCTCTATGGTCTTCCCATGATCTTCCCCTTTTTTTAATCTCCCAAGCGTCGTCATCGTTTCCGCGCCCGGTGAAGGTATGGAGACTTTGTGAATGAACGGGAACTCCATGGTGGATGCATGGACGATGCCAAGTCGCTTGAGCCAAGTTAGAAACGCAGAAAATCGAAGTCGTCAAGTCAGTGGATTGGGGACTAGAAAATGGAAAGTTAATGGAGATATATATATATATATATTATATATATATTATATATATACACTGGGATTTAATGGGATATATATATATATATAAGCAAATGTAATCAAAAGATATCAGTAGTCAAAAGGTGAACTATATTCTCATATGGGACGATGGTCATGACACAACTAAGAGGGAATTATAATGGTCAGTGGAACAAATTACCAATAATGGTGGGATGACCAGCATCAGAACGTTTTGATCATGGATGATCATGGCCTACATGGGTGTGTCGATTGTTATACACCATCACAAACCCATATCACTACCGGACCATAGTGTTTGGTGGTTTGTTTCCTGCCCCTTCTGGCGACAAAACATTTTATCCTCCCCATAGCGTCGTATGATAGCAGCTATTTGCAGCTTGGGGAATTGTGATCATTCAGCCAGATATACAACATGATCAAGCGTTTGTTGATGTTTGTAGGTCGGGCATGAGTTCTCTTCATTCTCTCTTTCTGTGTCAGGTCTGCTCATTCAAAAGGTTCAAGAATGACCGGGCGAACGTCGGAGCTTTAGCCTTGTCTGGAACTTGCATCTCCTGGATTCAACGAACCATATCGACAGGTAAGAATCAGCTGAGTCAATTTTTTATGCCCAACGAAATGGCTCAAGCTCAAGGCAGAAGAAGGCAGTAAGCACCAGGTATCCCGGTGTTTTTGAGTGAATATCAACCAACCCCAAATATACCCTCTGGTAATTTAACATAGCTATTGAAAATGGCCCAAAATAGTAGTTGATTTTCCCATTAAACATGGTGATTTTCCATAGCTATGTTAGTTTACCAGAGGGTAATGTTGTTGGTTAACTGTCCTTATATGATACCATGATGATTAGGACGATTCCACTATTGGTTGGTGGAAAATCTCCCCATTCTTTCGAACACCGGTGCGCGTGCTGATCTCCCATCAAAGTTGATGTTTTATCCCATACACAAACTAAATCTCAAAATATCCAAAAACATTTGAGAAGTAGAGGTTGGTTCAATCCTCATTTTTAGTGGTAAAGGATTAAAGGATGGTTAACTCTTTATTTTTGATGCTTAAATCTGGCTGATCCCCTGAAGAAACCGAGCCTTTCGACCACTTTTTTTTTCGGAGCTCAGGGGTGCCAGTGCGCGGCCCCGCAGCGAGCGCAGCGGTCGCAGTGCAAAGAGTGGATCAGGGCAAGGGTCCTTCCAGAATGAAGCGGTTGAGGCAGAGGCAGGGTAAATTTCTGGGAGGTTCAAGGTCTTCAAGGTTACAGTGGAATCATGTGGGTAAAACAATGCCATAAACCATCCCCCAAACCACCATAAATATCCATAAATAGGTGTTATAAACCATTCCCAAATGGGTGGGTTATTATTGTTTTACCCACGTTATACCATATATTTGTTATAGTCATAATTTGGGGAAAATGGATGAAGATGGAATTATCCCATAAATTTAAGATCTGAAAATGAATGAACATGGGATGAACATGGTATAAGATTTCATGGTTTCCAATTGATATTGTGAGATAATGGGATGACGTGGGTTCAATGGGAATACGGGAAGATATTCCCAATACACAGGAAATTTAGTTTTTTTGTTTTTTATATTGGTTTCATGACGAGTGAATTCAGCCAAGTTGCTTTTCTTAACCTTGCGGAACGATTTTTTTTGGAAGCCGTACCAGTAGGATTATTTTCAGTACACAATGAAGCCAACTGTTAGTTATACTGACCATATCTGACCATTATATGGATATGATGGGTACGGTATGGGTCACAACCCTGCACCCCTTGGCTATACATCTCAAAATACTGGTAGCTCGGATATGCTGGGATTTATGGTGAGATAGGTGTTGATCCATGGCCCTACCATCAAAAGGGCGCGCAATATGAGGATAAACCAGGTCATATGAGTGGCTGAAGATGTCACCAAACCCTGGTCTGTTGTTTTGTTGATTAATCGCAAGATATGGTGATTTACATAGAAGCATCAAATCAATATGAGTTTGAAGCATCGAAATGATGATAATTGAGTACAGCTTGGGTGTCGCTGTTTTTTCTCGCGACCTCACCATGGACATACATGTAATTAGTAATGGAAAGCTCCCATATTATTGTATTTATCAAGATGGATTTCAGTTCTACCGTAATGATTGTATCACCTATTATTGTAATGTTGATTATTTAACAGTTTTTATCAAGATGGATTTCTTGACTGAAAATGGCTTCAGAAATCGGAATTTGATAACAGATATTTGGGTCAGAAAGATCTATCGAATGGGTCACGAATACGGACATGATTTTTGTGGCTATTGATTCATTGATTCAATGAGGAAGAAAGTGAATTGAGATGATTGATGTTTTAGAGACCATTTTGATGGGATGAACTGTTGGAAAAAAATTGGCAATAGAAAGTGATGTTGATTGCAGTCTTGATGCTTTCCTCCAATATGCCAAGACCATATTATCGATATAACATAAAAATGAGAAAAACAAGGCATAAACTTAGAATGATGTTAAATCTAAGAAAACTATGTTTTATCTAAGATATGATCGGTTCTTCAAGTCTTCTTCTTGTAGATTATCCCCTGGTAAGATAGCTATTGAACATGTCCGAGCTATACTTGATTTCCATCATTAGCCACATGATGATTTTCCATCATTAGCCACGTTGAATAGTCGCGCGAGTCGCGCGGGAGGACATGGAAGGCCCGCACGATGATGAAGGGTCCATTGTGGAGGAGGTTTTTGGGCCTGATTTGGGATGGGTATGGGATGGGTCTGTCCTGCAAAATGAGAATATACTAGGATAATCTAGGATAATCTATAGGATAATCTATAGGATAATCTAGGATATATGAGGATATATGAGGATATATACAAATCATCCTACTGCGTTTTTTTTTCATGATTTTTTTTGGCATATACTAGGATATATTGTCCAGAAATCGGAGAATTACCCCCAATTTGTGGACATGAAATAGTTTGGAAAATGAGTTGTGGAAGCCTTGGATTTGGGAGTGCCCTATTTCTGGACAAACCCCGACCGTGGCTCCGGTCAAAGAATCAGGTCAGAACCTTGGAAAACTATTTTTGATCAACCATCATCAACCATCTCATCAATGGACTTTCGCCACATCTTTCGCCACTTAAATACATAAATATCTCCTGGCTTTCTATCGTTTCTATATTGAAAAAACAAAGAACCAACAGTTACAGCCTGCCATGATCGTCCACCGTTGGAAGGGATGAAACTCCATATAAAGGATGCGAAATGATGATGTGAAGACAGATGAACAAAATCCATGATGTGAGCAGGAAAAAAAGACAGAAACCACGTCACGTTTTTTTTCTTCGTACATTGCCATTGTTTGGCCCTCCGAAACTGGTTCCTTTCAGCAGCAAGCGATTTCCCTTGCGCAGGTAAAGGTGCGCAACGCCAAGATTGTGATGAAGCCCAAGCTGGAAAGCGTGAATCCGTTTTACGAGAGGCCGACCATAAATCCAGGGAGATCAGGGAGATCGTTGTTTTTTTGTTACACTCCATGTGATCCACGGGAATGTCAGGATTTTCTGCGAGCTAAGAAGTGGGTCCTGTTGGTGGTGAAGTGGCCACCGCAACGGTCAGGGTTTTGGAATGCAGAAAGTTTGAGACTCCTGACATGATGCGCTGGGGAGCCCAGGATCTCCATTGAAATCTCCATTGAAATCTGAGATCAGGTGCCACAAGGTGGTGCCCCAGTTCGTTAGCTAAGTTGGTGCAAATAAGTCCCATTTCACTATGGTTTATGGCAGATATAACTATAGTTAATGGGGTTTATAAACCCACAAACATCACTGGGGGGCACCATCCTGCAATGAACAACTCATGGTGATTGTTTCATGGCCATTGAGCCATATCAATCCCATGTATCCATGAACCAATGTGGGTCAGCTGCAGCACTCTTTTTTGATGTCAAGCCACACAGCAGATGTCAATGTTTTGGCACGGGCTTCTGTTTCTGCACATGTACAGTAGGAAAAACGAGTCTTCGAGTGGATGTACCTTCCGTTTTAAGCGCAGAATTAGATTCAAAACGGGTGGCTTCGCTAAAAAAACGAATTCAGTCAAAGTTAAAGACTTACTGTAGTACTAGTGAGAAAAAAATAAGAAAAAAGCAAGTGATACGGTCGGCCCCTTTTCCCACCTCCAAGAACTCGGGTCGTTCACATTGCCCTCGGCGATGCTGCTTATCGCATACTGTTTGGTTGGCCACACTTCCCTCCCATATCACCCCATATATCCACAGGTAATACCACAATATTCTCCATGGTGCTGGAAGTAAGCAGCCAAAAAATCACCCAAATAATTATTGGTAAATAATCCATAGACGGATCATATGGGACTCCGTGTTGTGATCCTTTTCCACTGGCCCCCAAGGTCAAAACAAGAAAGCAGTGAAGGATCTCAGCCAAAACATGAAGGTGTGGTGCGTACGTTACGTTGTCACAGCGTGCGATATTTTCGACACAACATGTTCAAGGTTTATCCAGAAGTGGACTGTGGCAATTCTGATCGACGAGGAAAATAAATTTTCCATGATTTTCCATGATCATAGAACATATATGAACATATCCATGAAATCCCATGATTCTATCATGATCATTCTCATCTATCATTCTCATCTATCATTATCACAGACATCGAGTTTCCATGATATCCTTATCATTCTCCATGTCACCAACGGCATGGTCACGATGGTCACGATGGTCCCCTATTACCTTCGCCAGGCAGTGGCCAGTCCCCGTAGAGTGGGTCCCAAAAAAGAGGTCGATCGGACATTTCTGGAGCCTCTTGGATGCAACTTTTTTGGGATTCGATCGCACATCATTTTGAGAAATTCCCAGAGTGTGTTTAAGATGTTAACAAGTGCCTATTTTGTTTGTTGATTCCTTAAGATGCTGTTGTTTTTTTTGAACGTTTCAAATTTATTGAAATGATCTGGGCAACCTTTCGCCGACTTTCAACGACATATTGTCATTGGATGACACTTGTGACCAAGAAATTCACAAGTTTGCATAAGAAAACTGATCCCTTGGGTGGTTAGAGACCTGTGATTCTCTACAAAATCTTCAGGCCTGGTATGGAAGTGCACATCTACTCCGGTCAGGCGCAAGATCAACATTTCCAGCGCGCAGCTAGAGGTTTGCAGGATTTTACAGGAGACAAAACTGAGTGCAGACCAGAAAATAACTACACGGAGAACCCCCAATTCGACTGGTCTATCATTACGTTTTTCTCCATGAAACATCATGAGTTTTAAGGAAAAAAACGCCTGGCACTCGCCAAAAAGCTTCAGGTCCTAAGGCCCTAAGGTCGACGGTCAGATGTTTTTGCAGGCGAAGAATAGCGCCGAGCTGCAAAAAAGGATCTTGCGGGAGAAGATGCAAGATGAGGCGGCAAGAGAACAAGACCAGCTGGATTCCCAAAAATTGGAGTGTATAACAGGACAATTGTAAATCTCCAAGCTATTGTAGGCAGATCATTGCCACAAGAGGGGAAAATTGGTGTTTTGTTTCCTCTATATTCAGCCACTTTAGCCCCGTTGTATGTGGGCTGTTGGAAGCAACCCTGTATAATGTATATATATATAATTATAAATGTTTTATTCAAATGTATTATTTCTGATTATATATTATTATTGCATATACCGTGTTATATACCCCATTCAATGGCGAATTGATTGAAATACGCCACTTGATTCCTGGCGCGTTCTCGTCTCGGTTCGCCGCGAATCGCGTCCCAGGGACAGCTATGGACCTATTCAGCGGAGAGGAATTCTGGATGCTTCCCGTTGCTGGAGAAGGAGGTTCCCTTGGACAGGCCGAGATTTGGGGTGCTTTTCCCAAATCGGGGAAAGGTCTGAAAGGTGCGGCACTGGGAATGCACTGCGAATATATAATGGGCCACAATTGGGAATGTTTTTTGGAACATCATGGGAAGATTTTTGGGGGATTACTGGATATTTTTCTGGATATTAGTGGATATTAATGTATCTGAATGGGGATTACTGTAATGGATATTAATGGATGTTAATGGATGTTAATGGGACAATATAGTAATATGATGCGTATCTTATAGAATATAATGGATATAATCTGGACAAATTATATTGGCCTCACTGCGACGTCACTGTAATGATGGTTCATAAAGGAAAATCATCCCGCAATAGCCGGTACTTGTAGTGTATCCAGATTGATATGCAATGGGGTCTAGGTAAAAACTGTTTATGTTGCAATGGCTTATTACTGGTTCATAAAGAGCGGCTACTAATGAATACAACCTGCTTTGAGGAATTAGTAATTGGATTAGATCCCTTTACAGCTACACATGTGATGGGTTGGAATCATGCGTTTACGAACCAGTTAACTAACTCCATTGCCTGTCTAATTGGGTACTGTACTTCTGCATGTGTTGTGAAGGCAGGAAAAAACGGACATTTGAAACTGGGTTTGTAGTGTGTACGGTATTCAAGAATTGACCCTGGTCCAATAAATGTGTTTGTGTGATTTCGGAACGTGCATCTTTTTATAAGCCCGATGTGGATTCAGACAATCCAAGTACTGGCATGTGGATATGGATCAATGATGATCAATGATGATCATCAATATCGCAAGTGAAAACCATACTGGTTGGTGGTTTGGAACATGTTTATTTTTCCATATATTGGGAATAATCATCCCAACTGACATCAAGTGACTTTCATATTTTTCAGAGGGGTAGGTCAACCACCAACCAGCAGCCAGAATTTTGTCATTTTCGTCCTAAAAAACAGTCCATTTTGGAGCCCCCTGGATTTGTGCTTACCCTCTGGTAAACTAACATAACTATGGAAAATCACCATTTTTAATGGGAAAACTTACTATAAATGGCCATTTTCAATAGCTATTTTGACATAACCAGAGGGTAAATCTTGGTGCAAATCATTCAGGGCGAGGATGGTTTCTTGCGCCGCCAGGATGCTTCGACAGGAAGTGCCACAGGACGTCCTGAAATCATTGTAAGTTTGCTACATATATATATATATATATTATTTATATACGATTATATACGTATATTTATTTATATGATGTATGTATATATATATGTACATATGTATATATTTATATATGTGTATACATATTATATATATATATATCCCAAATTGAAATCGGGACATTTGGTAGCTCCATCCAAAGTTCTCCCCAAAAAGATGGAAACATCATGAAGAGTCAATTCCAACTAAAATAATGATAAATTATACGTAAATCCATATTATTCTATCATTATATCATATTCATATTATGTTTCCTCATAAGGATAAGTCAACATTATGTAAATATCCTTATCTTCTACCTTTTCTGGGGGTTGACTCATATAGCCATAAGGCCATAAGTACTTGGTCACAGTGTACAGGGTTTTGCATGGCGCAGTGCGCAGGAGGACAACCGAAAGCCTTTCAAATATCCCAGTCCCCGCGAGGCAAGACCAACCTCGGGGGCTGGTTTTTATATGTTTTTTATCGCATTAGTTTTGACCAAATGTGTGTTTTTTCTAGCTGATGTGGTAAACCAAAAATGTATAAAAATGTGGTTTCATGTGGTAAAAATCAACTATTAAAGAGAACTGAGTTCTATCATGACCCAGGCTTTTGATGCCAGAACTTGGTTCTCGGTTGTTTCATGTAGTTTCTCTAGCTGTGACATGGCAACGAAGCCATGGCTTCTGGCTGGGACTTCAACCTGGCATGTTCCCGTGGGCTGAAGCAAAATGGATGACTGGTTGATGGTTTGGAACCATGGAATTTTGAATGACTTTCCAGAAACAGTTGGGAATGGAACAATCATCCCAACTGACTTTCACTCCATCATTTTTCAGAGGGGTAGGTCAACCACCAACCAGATGAATATGCTGCAAATTCACAATGTCTACTTGACTTTTTTGCATGAAGAATCCATTGAACTCTTGCAGCGGGTGAAGTGTTTGGATGTTTTTGGTATGTCTCCAACAGAAGGCACCTAGACCCAGACACGATAGATTGGAAAACACCGTGAAATCGGTTGTTCCCCAAGGTTGGCTGAAAACGTCCGCCCAGAATGGAATTGGCCTAAGTTTCGGCTCCTGAAAACGTTGGGCGTTTGTTTGAAGATAGGTTTAAAATCATCCCATGATCAATCAATCTACCCTCTGGTAAACTAACAATAATTACTATGGAAACCACCATATTTTTCATGGGGCAATTCACTATTTCTATGGTGATTTTCCATAGTTATGTAACAAATTACCAGAGGGTAAATCCCATTAAATTCCATTAAACCACCATAAACCCTCATTAAATCACCATTTTCCTATGATAGCTAACTGTTTTCCCATGGTTTCTCCATCGTTTTGTCGCAACAGCCGGATGCCCAGCCAGGCCGCCGACTATCGGCGGATGCCCAACCAGGTCTCTGACTCTCGGAAGGCGCGGCGCTGCCGGTGATGACTGAGAGATCCATATGTTTAGTATCAGTTTTAGCTATTAATACCCATAGGATCCATGTATGGTATATATACTAACATTCGGGGTATATTGATGGTAAATGTTACCATATATAGCATACACGGATCCTATGGGATAGAATATACCGTATATCATGATATTTCGTGAAATTCGTGATATTTTTCGATATGCAGAACTTGTTGAATCATGATGAGTCGGTACAACATGGTAATTACTATTGTAGTTACCAAGTGCAACATGTAGATTTTGAAAAGTAATTCATGATTTGGCCAGGTAGCTACGGCAAAAAAATATTGCTGGTTGGTGGTTTGGAACATGAATTTTATTGTTCCATTCAGTTGGGAATAATCATCCCAACTGACGAACTCATATTTTTCAGAGGGGTAGGTCAACCACCAACCAGGATGGAATTCACATTGAAAATCACCATCTTTAATGGGAAAACTCACTATGAATGGCCATGTTCAATAGCAAACTCTTAGTGATTCCCATTAAAAAAAATAAAAAATGTGATTCCCATTAAAATAGCTATGTTAGCTATGTTGGTTTAAACATTAAAAATGGGTAGTTTCACGGTTTTGGCCACGCTGAATCATCGTCAGGAAGATCTGCAAGCTCCTTGGGTGGAGAATCAGCTGCACCCTGAGTTGGAGCTCAAGGAGACCCCGTGGAGTTTCCGGCTGGCGTTGTTTCCCCGGTTGATATGTTTGAAATATCACATATTATCACTATAATTATTATGGTAATTGGGATTATCACTATATAATGGGATTATAATATTCTATTACTATATAATGGGATTTCCATTGATATGTTTGAAATACCATATATATCACCATTTTTAATAGGTAAACCATCTATTTCTATGGGCCATGGCTTCCATAGCTATGTTGGTTTACCAGAGGGTAATAGGGATATAGTGAAGAATAGTTATTGATTATCACATATTATCACTATCATGGGATTATATGGGATTATGATAATGGTTATACTGCAATATCTATGGAATATGGAATATCTATGGAATATCTACGGAATGATGATTGATGTAGCTAAAACAATGCCATAGCACCACCCATGACTGGGAATGGTTTGTAGATGTTTATAGTTTTTACCACCTGTTTTTGGGTGAAATTGGGGGATGGTTTATGATTGATTGACCCTCATTATACCAGACAGTATACCTCATGTTTGGACAATAACATCCTGTTGGCAATGTTTTATGATTTGCAAAGCCTCTGTCATAGTGAATTCTTGCAGGTTTGTTGCAAGGTCAGTTCACAGGACTTTGTGCAGGGTTGGAAACGGACCTAAGGACTTTGCGCAGGGTTGGAAACGGACCTATTGGTAATTAATGGTAATTATAATCCATGGTTGACATCCCGTAAGATGGACTGACAGAAGGTTCTGAGAACACTGATCATGTTTCTTGATTGACTCCCAATTTGGTCGGTGAATCCCCCAATCATACCAATAATCAATATGAAACTTGCATGAACATGGTGATACAAATATCACAGTACTCATCTACATCATTTGTTGGTGGTATATTCCCATATAATATAATATATATATATATATACATACACATTGGATGTCGCCACGACTGTTTGCTTGAATGCCCAGCGAATCTCGATGCCGTTTGGGCTTGTAGCTCTTCACTCTGATGAGTGGAAAGTGCGCCAAGTGCAAGCTGGCCGAAAGGGTCAGCTGTGACACTTGGTGCTTGGGGTGTTCCGGTTGGGAGGCCATCGAGAGGGAGCTTGTCTCTAGGTGGCCTGGCCCAGCTGGCTTGCGAGCCGTAGCTGAAAACCTGGTGGTTGGGGCGGCTCGGGAAGTCCGTGCCCTTAGGGCCCTGAGTGCTGGTCTCGGCCGGGCACAAGGGGAACCTAGGGCTGGAACCCCGGCTGCCTCCGCTGCTGGGGAAGCTGGAGCTGGGGGTTCCCGCGCTTCAGCTGGCCTGGCACCTAAGAGCGCCCCCAAACCGGTGACACCTCCGGCCGCTGACGAAGGGTCTCACGAGGACTCTTACACCTACGAGACCGACCCGGAGGAAGAGGAGGCGGCCGTGGAAGACAAGCGCAAGCCTCTCGTGAGGGCACCTGCAGAGAATCGAGGGGGAAGCCGGCGTGACACTGCCGAGCAGCCTCCTCTGAAGAGGACAAAGGAAGAGAAGAGGAGTGAGGAGAGGCCACGAGAAGAGAAGAGAGAAAGCAGACGAGAAGAGGAGGAAGGCCGGCGATCCAGGGATCGTGAACCAGAGAGGCGATCTGAGGAGAGAGAAGACAAGAAAAAGAAGAAATCCAAAAAGAAACACAAACGAGCTGGGCGCAAACACAAGAGACTTGGACGTCTTGCTGAAGACCCCTACAAGGAGATCCATAGAGGACTGCCCAGTCAGTACCTAGACCAGAGACCATCCCTGCCTGACAGCAGGGAGAGGAAACAACGCTAAGCAATGGCGGAAGTCAGGGCGAGAGGACCCAACGAGCAATCATGGGTCGCAATAGAAGATGCGGACTATGCATGGGAGAACTTCTTGCCTCAGCCAGGAGACGTGGTGGAGTTCGAAGCCAGTCTGGTGCCACAGCACTTGGGAAGCCTGTCCATCGCTGCATTCCTGGTGCTTGCGGTGGAAGAGGCTGCAGATGGGAGCCTAGTGCTGCAAGGGCGGTGCGTGGGGTCCGACAACGACGATGTTGGCAAGACCCTGAGCAGCATGATAAACCGTCGCTTGGGGGCTTTGCACTTGTGCCGGGACTCCCCGTGCTCTTTTGCAGAAGACCCCAAGCTGGTTCATGCTGTGAAGGCCCGGTGGCACCACAGGGAGACCTTCGAGGCGGACTATATGAAGCCCTGGGGGAGGATGGTTTTGAAAGAGTATGGCAGCGAAGAGGATCCTCCTTCAGGGCCCCGGAGGGGCGCCCTAAAGAAGCCAGCCGCCAAAGAAAAGTCGAGGGCAAGCAAGCCTGGCGCTGGAGCCGCGGCACCCCATGCAGAAGCAGCAGATGGGTTGCGGGCGAGGTTGTCGAAGCTCCGGAGCGCTATGGCAGGAGGTGGCAGGAAGACGGCTGGGAGGCCCATAGAAGTCCTCGCCAGTGGGGAGTCTTCAGGAGGAGAAGAAGAGGACTCCACCTCACTGGAAGAGGCAGAGGAGCCGGATACTTCGGGGGGGCCGAAAAAGCCCAGAACTACCCTGGCCCTAGCCGACAGTGTGAAGGGCGAGGAAGAAGCAATGGACTCGGGACCCCGAGGACGATCCACGAAGAAGAAAAAGAAGGTGAGAGCCAGGAGGAGCAAGGACCCAGGACTGCAGTTGCTGGCACAAGCCGCGCAAGTGCGGGAGGTCCGAAAAGAGGAGGCCGAGAGGAAGGAGCGGAAGAAGACGAAGTCCTCAAGCACAGGAAGGGTAAAGGCTTTGGTGAAGGCCCTGACTGGCGAAAAGAAGAGGAGCAAAGATCGAGGAAGAGAGGCCGCTCTGAAGAAGAAGAGGAAAAGAAGAGCGGAAGGAGGAGACGATGGGGATTCCTCCGGCGAGAGCTCGGGAAGCTCTGGCGGCGGGGAAGAAGAGAGCGACTCCTCGTCGTCGGAGCTTCTGGCCCCCCTGCAGAAGAAGTCAGTAAGGAAACCAGGAGCAGTCCTCAAGCTTCTGATACAACATGCGAAGCACACCATGGACCAGTCTGCCATCGTGGAGAGCCAGCAGGACGAGACCGTTACGGGGGGCATAAAGATGACCTCGTACTTCAACCTCCTGGTCAGGCCCTATCATCCGGCGTCGAGCCGGGACATGAAGGAGCTGAACCATCTCTCCATCTGCCTCGACGAGCTGAGGGCCGGGGAGTTGGGGAAGCTGGGGGACTCCCTTGCTTCCCGCTTCCTGGCCCTCCACACAGCCGTCAACGAGGGCAATTGGAGGGCGGCGCAGTTTCTGGAGCTGCACCCTCTGGAGCCCACTCAGGGGGCCCCGGCTGCGTTGCTCCTGGAAGCTCGCCGTCATGGAAAGATGGTCCAAAAGGCTCAGGGCAGCGACGACTGGAAAAGAGGCCGAGGAGACCAGGAGCCTTGGCCGGCAGGCAACAAGGGAAAAGGAAACAAAGGAAAAGGAAAGGGCAAGACCAAGGACTGGCCGCGAGGAGGCAAAGGAGATCAGAACTGGCAGGGAGGAGGTGCCTGGGGCAAGCCCCAGAAGAACAATTGGTGGGCGTCGCAGCAGGAGAAAGCCGACAACAAGGAGGCCAAGCCTGCGGAGAAGGACGCCAAGAAGTAGAGGCTGGAGAGGTGGGAAGCTGTCCGGTGACGCGCTTCCCGTGTGATATGAAAGGATGGCAGGTCTTTGAACATTGCTGCACTGACGGAAAGTCGTTGAAGCAGCTTGGCATTCTTTTGGCCTGGACAGTTGTGCAAGGTGGCCACCACGAGGTGACTGGGGGGAAGCTGACTGCTTTGTCAAGCCTCCTCCCCGTGATATTTTTCCAGGGTGCTGGCATGTCTGCCGTGCATCGGTCCCTGAAACGGGGGACCTTACCTTTGCGTTTGGGCCGACTGGAAGACTTGGTGGAGCGGTTGATGCACTGCTCATACCGAGAAATCCTAGGGCCTGATTTCTCCTTTCTGCATGGTACAGAGAGCTGGAAGCTGCTTTCCCTGCTCTATATCAACTGGTTGCACGGATGCCGTGGCGCGCCCCGGGGCCGCTGGCGTAAGTGCGACCTAGTGGCCCTTTTGAATATAGAGGCCAGTGTACAGCGAGTGCTGCGGCTAGATCACGAAGCTGGTCGGACGGCAGCCGAGGTGGAAAAAGAGCTGAAGAACCGGTACGTCACTTACACAGGTGAAGAGGTACCAAAGATGGAGAGTTTGAGTTTTGAACAGATTTTTCCAGCACTGCCCCCCGAGGGGCACGGCGGTTCTATTTCGGTTTTGGAATGGACGAAGGGGAGAACAAGAACCTTTTTGAATAGGCCCTCCGAATGCATTGCTCCTGATGAGGGGCAGTCCCTGCCGAAGCTGCAAGCTAGGGTTCACATACAAGAAGGTGATCGCATGAGGGTTGCTGAGTTGCTAGTTAAGAGAAAGATATGCGACTGGGTGGAACTGGACCATGTGATGGAGTATCGAGGTCAAAAGGTGTTGAATGGACTGTTTGGGGTTGCGAAAGCAGCCACGTTACCCGACTCACGTCCACACCTGCGAGTTATTATGAATTTAATTCCCTCCAACTCTGTGATGATACAACTGGCGGGATCGGTGCAAGAGCTCCCTAGTATTTCGCAGTACATGTCCTTGACGCTGAGCGAGGACGAGAGCTTGAGCCTAGCCCAAAGCGATATGGTCAGCGCTTTCTACCTCTTTGCCCTTCCCCCTCAGTGGAAAAGTTTCCTTGCCTTCAATCTGGTAGAGGATGGGTCTGCGATAGGAAAGGTCAAAGGCAGGAAGTATGCTCTTGCGTGTTGCGTGTTACCTATGGGTTGGTCGAGTGCAGTGAGCGTCATGCAAGAGATCAGCCAACAACTACTGGAAAGGCATGGGTTTTCGCGCGCGCAGCAGGTTCTTAGGACACGCCCACTCCCGTCTTGGATGACTTCAGTGATGGAGGAAGCCGGGGCTCAACATAAAGCATGGTTCCATGTGTATTTGGACAACTTCTTTGCAGGGGAAAAGGTGAAGAAAGGTTCACAGGCTCTGGAGGTCGAGAAGGTTCATCAAGATGCTGAGGCTGCTTGGTCATCGGCAGGTGTCTTGTCGTCCGAGAAGAAAAAGATCAGAGGAGCCCCAGCAGTTGAGGAGCTTGGTGCTAACCTTGACGGTGTGTCCCAGTTGGTCGGTGCCTCTGCAGGTAGGCTGTTAAGGTTGCTCCAAACTACTTGCTTGCTGCTCTCTAGAACTTGGATCCCTCGGAAATGGTTGCAAGTGGTTATGGGGCGCTGGGTGCATGTTCTTCAGTTTCGTCGACCGGGTATGGCTGGGACTTCGCTGGTTTGGAGGTTGATTGCTGGGAAGAAGATCTCAACGGCGGTGCAGTTGGGCGCGCGTAGGGAGCTGCTGTATCTTATGATGGGGGCTTGCTTATTTCATACCTTTCTTGGGGCAACCGTCAGCAATGTGGCGACTGCCTCTGATGCTTCAAACAAAGGTGGTGCTGTGGGCAAGGCTGAGGAGCTGACCTGTGAGGGTGAGGACTTCGCAAGGTCTTTTTGTTGGCCTAGGGGCTCTCTGGTGCAGGTTCCCGTTTTGGTGGTGTCCCTGTTCAACGGTGTAGGCGGGGCATTCCGTGTGTATGACTTACTCGGTGTCGAGGTGGCAGGTCTTATTGGGTATGACATCTCAAAAGCAGCGCACAGGGTGAGCTCACGAAGGTGGCCTCATGCAGTACTTGGTGGTGATGTGCGACAGATTACAAGACAAACTGTACACCAATGGCTACTTAGATTCCCTCACGTTGAGCAGGTTGACTTTTGGGCAGGCTTTCCATGCGTCGACCTCTCTGCAGTGAAGTACAATAGGCTCAACCTAGATGGTCCTGAAAGTGGTCTGTTCCGTGAAGTGCTACGGGTCTATGAACTTTTGCTTCAAGTCTTTGGTCGTAATTTCAACATCAACTTCTTTGTGGAAAATGTGGCCAGCATGGATAAGAAGGCTTCTCAAGAAATTTCAGAGTCGTTGGGGGTGCGTCCCTACCGTGTACAGTGCTCCGACGCGGTTCCTATTTCGCGGCCACGTTTCTGTTGGACGAACCGTTCACTCCCCCTTCTACCAGGCGTTCATGTTACTGACAAGGGCGACTTTTTGGAAGTCCAGGCTCCTGCTGCCTACCCCCAGAATGAACAGTGGTTAAGGGAAGACTCCATATGGGCCCCAGACGATGCTGATGCGGTATTTCCCACTTGCATGAAAGCCATACGTCGCCAGAGACCTCCACCAGCACCTGCTGGACTTTCGCGTACTCCCCCAGATGCTCGAGAAAGATGGGCGGCAGACAATTACAAATACCCCCCATATCAATACAAAGACCCATATGTGATCTGGTCGGAGAAGGGTTGGCGCCTTCTCGAAAGTAGTGAGCGCGACTTGCTTCATGGGTATGGATGGGAGCACACGGCCCTGTGTTGGTCAGCTAGTGACATAAAGAGAGACCCTCAAGGCTTTGAGGGTCAAAGATGCAGCCTTATAGGCGACTCCTTCAGCGTCTTCTCCTTTGTCATTTTCGCCTGGGCCTCCTGCTTTCCCTACCTTCCTACCCTGACTTATGAGCACCTCACCAAGCGTATGGGTATGGCTCCCGGGTTCTGTGCGCCGCTGGACGCCACCTGTCCGCTGCAGCGTACTCTCTCATATGGTTCTGCTATAGGCACCCCGATGACGGTGGGACATCTGACGCGCTCCCTGTTGACGAGAGTTAATCATACAGGGTCGGATGTACGCATCACTTCAGGGGCCATAATGAACCCTAAGACATATCCACGACAGAGTGCGGCAGCAGGTTGGTGGCTTTGGAAACCTGTTTTCTCTTGCAGGTGGGAAAAACAAGAACACATAAACCGACTTGAGATGCGCAGCATTTTGCTGGCACTACGATGGAGAATCGAGCATTTGGGAGAAGCGAATGTGAGATTTATTCATTTGACCGACAGCTACATCTGCATGTCCATTATTGCTAAGGGTCGTTCAAGCAGTATGATGCTCATGTCAATTCTCCGAAAAATCGCCGCCCTGGAATTTGGTTTTAATTTATTGCCCATCTTAATTCATGTCGAATCCTCGGAAAATCCCACCGATGCAGCTAGTCGAGGATAGCCATGGTGCGTCTCAAAAGCATTGCTGGCACCAGAACCCGCCGTGCAAGGCGAGAATCCCGGAAGGGAATCGTCTTACGAGACTCCGGTATCACTAAGGCCACTCAAGCCCGATATTTTTGTGCCGTTTCACTTCTTTGCAAGACGGTCCGGACCGCCTGTGACATGGAAGACTTGGATGACCAGGTTGGTGACTGGATTGAAGATCAGTTCAAGCAGGGGGCGCCCATTAACACTGTGGCGGATGCACTCAGTGGACTCCACTTCTATGTGCCGTCAACCCGAAAGAGACTTCCACTATCCTGGCGCCTGTTTGGGACATGGCGGAAAAAGGAGACACCGTCTCGGGCACCACCAATTCCGGAAGACCTTTTGTGGGCAATGGTTTCGTTCGCAGTTCAACATCAACTCTTTGTTTTTGGGTGCCTGTTGGCCCTGGGATTTCACTGCTTTCTCAGAACGGGGGAGTTGCTGGCCATCAGGCCGTGCGACCTTCTGTTGCGCCATGGAAAAGGCATTGTAAACCTCCCTGCTAGTAAAGGAGGAACCCGACATAACGTCAGGGAGTCAGTGACCATCGATGATCCGGTGGTGGTGACACTCCTCGAAGAATTGGTGCACGCCAAAAGAGAGGCTCACTTATTCAGGGTGCCAATTTGGAACCTTTCTGGCACCAGATTTCGTGACACATTTGCACAGGTGGTGGCCTTCTTTAAAGTCGAGCACCTCAGGTTCCGACCTTATAGCCTCCGACGCGGAGGTGCAACGGCGTTTTTTAGCCAATTTGGGCTAATGGAGAAAACGTTACTCAGAGGCCGTTGGGCCAGTGTCTCTGTGGCACGCCTTTATTTGTGCGATGCGCTGGCGCAGCTGCCGAGCCTTGTCGCAACACCCCACACCCAGCGGCTGGTCTCTCAATACCGTGCCTTCTGGTCGGCACCCTAAGGCTGCCAAGCCTCCAGCACAGCTGGACGGGGCACGTGGAAGAGAATTTCAGCAGGTCCTGCCATATGGACTTTTTCTGCTGGTTTGATGAGTTGTTGCCCTGCCATATGGGCCAATGAGATACAGACCATAGGGTCATAATTCAAAGGTGTTATGCCGC
>Ga0126342_10004794_pt1 | contig 23274 bp, 28 predicted proteins | sample Cyp1metagenome_FD_92528 | JGI IMG/M metagenome (GOLD analysis project Ga0126342, IMG submission 92528) | Coral microbial communities from Lord Howe Island, Old Settlement Bay, Australia - Cyphastrea 1 metagenome | ecosystem: Host-associated > Invertebrates > Cnidaria > Coral ...
ACATGCTTCAGTCGTCTCACTGGCATGGCCCCTGCACAAGCGATGACACGCTACCTTTTGGATGGCTCAAGAAAGAGGCAGCCGCTGCTGCTTCGGGTTTTTTCCCCCGCTTGGGGTTCGCAGTAATATTTTGTACCTTGTCTCTTACACCTCTTGGCCACCAAGTATCTACGGGCCAACCTGCTACATACAAACTGCACATCTCTCTCTCTCTCTCTCTCTCGCTCTCTCCAACGCCGTGCCTTGCCATTTTTCATGACCTTCAAGGTACTGCCTGGTGCCATGGCGGCTAAGCGCCTCAAGAGCTGATTTCTGAGCGCCTTTGGTGCGTTTTCTAACAGGATATCAAGATTTTTTTCCAGCACTCAGGTCCATCGGTCTGACTTACACCCACATTTTGCACCACGTTACGGTACACGCGCCTTGCACTAATACCAAAGCTGTGTCATGGCAAAACTCAGCCAAATCTTGCCCGAATACAAAGCACCTCAGTGCTGATGAGCCGCTTCAAGGGCTGGCGATCCCAACTACTGACGTCCACATCTGGAACTGAGATGAAGCCGCTGCCTTTACCTGGCAAAACACAAAGGCAACCCATGGCACCCTGCAATGATTACATGGCATGACACATGTCAGTCGGACAGTCGTGTCACCTGCGAATACAATGTAATTGCATGGTTTCCTCATCCGTGCTCTAGACTGACTGGCAAACACAAGTAGCAAGGCCAACACAGATGTCCTGTACAAAATTCCTAACTGGTAGGTTGGAAAGCCCCTCTACCAAAAGGTTCACAGGTAAGCTAGCCAGCTTTGGTAGAGACACCGAAAGCCTGTGAGCTGCTGCGCCTGGGAATTCCTCGGAGGATCTGACACCCTGACCGCCTACGCTGTGGAGGTCCAAGATATCCCGCACCATGTACATCAGGCTCCACACCTCGTGGACGATATCAAACAAGGTTTGGAGTCGTCAAGGCTTTCTGCTGCGACCCAAACATGGCCCCAAACATGCCCCAACAATCCAGCATTTCCCAATGATACAGTAGATTGACTCCACAGCGGTGGCCAGCCAGTTCTGAATCGCACCTGCTCGATGCTCTGCCCTGACGCCAGGTTGTCGATAATGATACCATTGGCAATGGGCACCAAACCAACCTGGAGACAAAATGATCCAAACACTTCCAGCCTCTTCCAGCCTCCAGCTCCAAGCTGCAAAGGTTTTCGTGGATACACTTCAACCATGCTGTGGTGGGGAAATGGAGCACATTAGGGCGTGCTTCCAACCCAGGGTGCCATCTCCTATGTGTGCGCACCAGTCACACGCGAATTTCATCGTTTGTTTCAGCACATGAGTTATCACAAGCTGCTCAAACAGAACTTAGCAGTTCAAAATAGAGTAAAATACAAAGCTCTACACTCCGCATGCTTGCTCTTCAAGCCATTGATTTCTGATTGGGTCGACGTTGATTTTGACACAATGCCCTTTGAACATACGGTTGCTCCCGCCTGCTCCTACATCTCTTACTAGTACCGAGTTTCCGCCCAAGCGTTCACTGCAGCTTCCCTGGCCTCTTCACTCACTTTGTCCGGACAACTCTCCGTGGGGGCCATCGCAACTTCCTCTGCAGCCATCTTGATGCTGAGCGCATCTAATGGGTACAATTGGGTACTTGGGGTAAGAAACATGGAAGTGAAAACTCTATTAAAATCCACCATTCTTGAAACATATTGAAACATCGTTCCGTGGAAAATCAGGTTGACAAAATATTCTGACCCTGCATGATGCCGACTGGAAGCAATGAGGTCAAAGGCCTCACCTCCCATAACCCCTACCCTAGGATCAAAGATCCTGGCGGCTTTTTATAGCCAACATCAGAAATAAGATGCGAATCTAGAAGACGATTGAGAAAAAAAACGCGCTTCAGATGTACTGCAAATCATCCAGTGCAAATAAAACCAAGGCGACTGAGGTCCTTGATGAAATCAGTGGCTGCCAAGAATGCAGGGGAGTAGCCCAGATCCAAATCATCGGGCATGTCGGCCCCGATTGGCCCTGAAGTTGGAGAGAAATCTCCTGGCCGGTGATCACCTCTTCCCTCTGGCAGAAACGGAAAATGTCCCGAAACTACACTCTGGACTACGGCAACCTGTAAGGAGAGACTTGTGGCGGTGTTCTGCCTTGTTGCCCTCCCAGCCCACATATTAATTGCATATGTATATATATATACACACATATATATATCTGTGTGTGTATGTGTGTATATATATTATCACATATTCACCCAATGGTCCTGTAAAGGGGCTTTTCAGCAGCATGGGACTGGTGGGCAGGGTGCCCTCTTTGCCACTGCTGCGGAAGTCATCTCCAAAATGGCCACCTGAAGCCACGCATTCAGGTGTCAAAAATTGCGATATCAAATTACATCAGCGACACGATGCAACACGCACTCTCCACTCCACAGTGGAAATGGCAGCTGTTTCGTTAAATGGACAGTAAGTTCGTATTGGTAGAAGTTTCTTGCTACTGGTACAAGTAGAGTTCTTAAGGGGTGGAGGGTGAGGGTGGCACTATATTGCCCAATACCAACAAAAAGGCTGAGGTTGAGCTCTTCTCTCTCTTTCTCTCTCTGAACCCAAGGTCGGCGGCAAGCCCAGGCCTAGCATGCCAAGAAGAACAATACCTGATCCGGGCTTTTCGTACAAAGGCTCTGCAGCTGCTGTGACTGCATACTTGCATAACATATCGGCTAAGGAAAGACAGGAGACACAGCACGATGAAGTCCTTAAACAGTCTTTCCCTGCATCCCAGAAGTAATCGAAACCTTCGAATTGAAAAAAACTTCCGGTATTCGGAGGCTTCGATTACTCACCAGGTCCTTGTTTCACCCTGTGACACCACATTCATTTTGACAGGTGACGCGTGAAGTAGCCATTCCTGAGCGCCAAGAGGAAACAAGATGGAACTGATGAAACAAGAAAACACAAAAGCAGACTTCCACATCTTTCACAGAAATCCCAAGTTCTGCAAAGTGGCTGTGACTGTTGGTCCCAGCCATTGAGCTCAGTTCCGTCCAACCAGAATGGCAACACGGGATATCTCGCGTCCCTCGGCCTCAAGTCACGACCAGGATGCGCAGGTTGGTTCAAGGCCCATGAAAGTGACCCTGAAGCGCCAAGGCACAAGGGATGAAAGAACTTTGTGCCCTCGGGCAACAACTGCACAAAGTCGCGGCGCATCGTCACCGCTGTCCGCAATTCCATTGACTTGTCCAAGACCTGCTTCAAACAAGTGGGTCGGGCACCAAGGAAAACAACATACATAGTGTGTAAAAATAATATGTGTATATATATATATATATATATATATAACATGCGAATAAGCTATAATTAATGATAATAGTAATAGTAAGTGATTATGATATTATTATCATATATAGCTTATGTATAAAAGTAACCTATAGCATCTTATATCTATAATTTATATCTATATATATATATAATATTATATAATATCATATAATATCATATAATATCATATAATATCATATAATATCATATAATATCATATAATATTATACTATATTATATTATATTGTATTATATTATATACATGTACATTATATATATTATTGAGGTTTAGTACTGGCACATCAATGATAGCACTCTCCAGCCTTGTCACCCATGCGCTCAAGTTGCAAGCGAGTGAAGTACCAAATCTTGGCCACCTTGTCTTGTGCCAGGTATTCATCAATGGACGCGAATCTCCTAGCACCAAGCGTTCATCTAAAATGTGTGTAATGAAGCATGCATGCAATCGCTTCTGCATCACATCACAAGACATGTCAGAGTCCTCACCGAAACGTATGATGTTTAGAATTTGCCTTGTCGGCCATGCTTGTCTAGGACATGGGCAGTAAATGGCACAAAATTGGCTTATCTCTATCTTATATCTTATATATCGTGGAATCATGGGATATCACTGATATCACTTCGCAAAACATTGCCAAACCATCTCCTGACCACATAGCCCCTGGCCACCATCCGGTCTTCATACATCTTGGGCAGGGCCAACTCTGCTGGCGCCACCAAATCCACGAAGACCTTGCGATAGATCCTGCTGGGCGACTCCACAAGATCTCCCCCAAGAGTTGCTCTCAGACTAGTGGAGTTAGATAATTTAGATAGAGTTGGGGTCTTGAATTTTGGGGACTTGAATGAAGTTGAGGTCTTAGGTCTCAGAGAATCTATAAATATCTATAAATATTCATAGGCTACTATAGAATTCTATAGATATATCTTGAGTAGCCTATCCTGAAAATTTGCCCATCCTGGCTGCTAACGGCTCCGGCCTTAGGCCATCGACCTTGGAGTGCACGGTGCGGCCATGGAAGAGGTCACCCAACAAGGCCAAATGGATACTTGAGGTATCCCAACCTGCCCGCGTATCGAGGCTAGGGATTAGTGGGGCATAGGATGGCAATGGTGGATGGACCATGATTATGGAGTTGATTCCATAAGATTCGCAATGCTACAAAGATCTACAAAGATCATCAAAGATCTACATAAAGTACACGTTCAAATGCTGCTTCCATCAACGCCGGATTATGAGACATGCCTAGGGCACGGTGGCCTGGACGCTCCAGACAACCACACACTTTCACTATGAAAATTTGAGGAGGAACTCTGATGAATCACTGATGAACGTAGTGGACCCGGTCGAGATTGAACGTGTTCGTACGTGTTCAATACACTGCTCCGACTCACTTGAGATGTCTTGTCTTTGAACCACTGCCATGCACTATTATTGCCCATAAGACAGCACCAAAGCGCCTTTGGTCTCAAGGAAGCTGAACTCATCCAACATCTCCTTGATGCTGGAAGAAAAAGCACCAGAGCTTCAAACTGCGGATGTTTGGACGTGAAAGATCTATATACAGTAGTCAATTCATCGTCAAAGCACGTGAAAACCCACAATATGATTGATCATATTTAATCTCTCGTTAGAGGTATGCCGCAGCAGCCACCGCTTGATGGACGAATGAAGTCCATACTGTGCCGACTATGCCACAAACAGGTTGCAAAGAACCGCAGGCCGCCCAAGCCCTCCGTGTCCTGTGACGGATGTTCATGCCGCCCGTCACCTGCAGTGTGCCAGCAAATCACCACCCGGGACGAAAGTGCTTCGATTCATCTTTCAGCTCAAGGGGGAAAGCCTTGTAGAAGGGAGTACCCTCTGGTAATTTAACGTAGCTATTGAAAATGGCCATTTATAGTGGATTTTCCCATTAAAAATGGTGATTTTCCATAGTTATGTTAGTTTACCAGAGGGTACTGTAGAGGCACATTTCCAACCCGTCTCCAAAAGGGGATGGGAAAGGTGGCCACGATGCGCTGCCTGCATTGATGAAGGAGGCCCTCGGAAAGCCTCGCTGTTTGCAGTACTTGGTGATGGCCTCTTCCAGCCATCGGCAGACACCCTCCACCTTCGCCGTTGAGGCCCATGATAGGTTTAACATGTGGAAAGCAGCTTTTTGAAAGCAACTCCGAACATCAGCACTGCTAGAAATCAGCAATGCTTCTGGTCATAGCGGCTGGAACTACACGTGAAACATCATAAAAATTCATAAAACATGTTCTTGAATGCATGTTATTGCATGATATTGATAGGGTTCCTCCCGATCAGTGGCACCTTGGAACGAACAACAAACAGGCTCTGGCCAGTTGAATAGCCGCACAACATCTTGATGGTGTCTGTGATGGTCTCATTCTTCCTAAGCATGCGGACGGAAGTTTCCAACAGTTGGACTTGGGCGATCTTTCTTCAACGCTGGAAAATAAAGATCAAGAATGATCAAGATTCCAGATGTCGTTGGCTCATGTTTCTCATTCGTCATCAACAAATCAGATGGCCCCGACAAGTTTGATATCTATCAATGTATCAAGGTCAATGGCAAACATGTCAATCCTCAGGCATGTCACAATGTCCCATCTTCCTAGCGCATCTGCTAGGATGGTAGGGCAAGTAGATTCTATAGGCTGAACAAACCAGATCACACAAGCATAAAGTTGGGCCCCGCTTCCAATCTCCCTGGCAAACCCCTTCCCAACAGGCGTCTGGAAGGATGATGTCTTGGCATCGAAGACGTTGACCTTGAGGCCATGGAACTCGGCTGCATTGCGAAAGGATTCCTTTGTCCGAGTGGAGTCCTCCATAAAAATGGTGTACACCGCAGCCTGCCATGGTCGACGATGTCGACACAACGTCGAGTGGGCCGACGCTTGTGTTGTTTTGTCTTGCTTGTGCTGAAGAACACCCGGTCTTTTGGGAGAGACCCTGATTTGTTGAGGGTTTGGTTTGTAAAGGTTGGCACCCTATGGCTATCTGCAAGAATGCGTCTTGGACAGGATAACAGGAAAATCAGCTAGCTGGAATTTTCACACCCAGGGCCTCACGATTCTGTAGCCGAAACTGGTCGAGGTTTTCCCCGGTGCGAATGGCTTCTTTCAACTCTCCTCGCATTGATGGCACAAGACGGCACATCACCTTCAAGACAAACAATGTCGATATTCAATGTGCGACAATTGATTACAAGCCTTATCAACAGTCAATTACAAGCCTTACTGTGAAGGGTTCAGCTTTGTTGGTGAGGTAAGCAGTATCCTCATGATTGTCTGTGTGCACTTAGCACCTTCAAAATCTTGAAACTGAGATAAGTTGTCAATAAGTTCGGACCAAAAGCCAGAGTGCAACGACTAAGCTTTTTGGGTCTGGAAAAAATCACGCCAAGCGTCTGGTCTTGTGGTAGACGTACCACTGCTCATCCAGGGACAAGTCATTGACGATAGCAATCTGAAGCGAATGCTGAGCTTTTAGAGACTAACAAAAATCATTGAAAAAATCTAAAAAGTTCCAGGTGCTGAATTTGAGCCTAGCAGTGCCACAAATGATACTTGCAGCTACCAAGCAACAGGAAACCAGGTGACCCCATGGGTGGCGGTGCAGGTTGCAGTAGGTTAGTTTCAACATGGTTTGGTTGGTCCAAAAATCCCCCCCAAAAAAAATAAGATCATAAAAATACATTTTGTCACAAGAAAAGAAAAATAAAGAGAAATAAAAAGAAATAAAGAGAAATAAGAAGAAGTACATATACAAAAAATACATAGATAGAACTGAAATGATTTTACTTCATTCTATTTAATCTGTCCAGGCTGTGGCCTATCAAAACTGACTTTGTTTTGACAACGCTGGCCACGCGCAGACAATCTCATATTGTTCCTTGCACATCGCACCAGAAACACCCTTGCAGCACGTGCGATTTCATTTTCTTTTTGATTGATTTTAAAAAAATGTGTCTCAATTACTTGTTTTTTTTGCATGTTTTGCCAAAAAAAAATAGCACAAAAGAGGAATAAAAAAAAAATAGATGGAACAAAATTATCTCAAGAAACATGTTCTCAATGAAAAACAAAATGCAGGTTGTCCCCCTGTCGCGAAACCCAAGAGATAAATATATACATGTGTGTGTGTGTTTTTGTTTTTCTTTCATTGTTGTTCATTTCCTTTCACTTTTTGTTCGTTGTTTTCATTCCTTTCATGTCTTTTCAGTTCTTTTCATTTCTTTTCATTACTTTTCATGTCTTTTCATTTCTGTTCATGTCTGTTCATTTTCTGCATTTTCCTTCTCTTGAAAAAACCATTACCAATCCAGACCACTTGCACGTCGACCCATTTAGTTTTGCTGACCGGGCCATCGGCGAATCGACCACCGAGCTGCCGTTCTGCCCTGGAAGGGGTGTTTCTTCACCACGCCACTCTGCTCGCGTCTCACCTGGTCTCTTGCCATGAGCTCAGCGCCGCACTGGCGCGAACAAAGCAACGACCCATTGAACCACAACAGCTGCCGCAGTCGACTGAATGTGGACTGCCGGGAAATGTCAGTGGGCCCAAGACTCTGGATGCATGCTTTCAGAATTTCTCAACAATCTCAAAGAATCTCAAAGAGGTTAAGTAAGGCCACACTTTGAGGTTTTAGTCGCCCGAAGCAAATCGAGGCAATCTGAAATCGACAGTGCCGCTGGGCCTTGCAAACGCCTTCGGCGCACCCGCCAACGATCCTGGAAGCTGGTGGCTAGCAATGTTATTGTTGGCATGTTTATTCTGTGTATTCAATCCCTACAATGATTAATGCAAAGCAAAGCAGAAAATGGTTGAAGTATTTTGTGCTTGCACCGGAGACGACATGGTATCTGGCACTCATACTGGTATCTCTCCCAGTTTCCAGTGCCATCAGAGAGCTCAGGGTACATTCAATCTGATCAATGTGCCATGGAGTGGGCCTGTTGAACTTGAGCAGATCCACAGTTTTGACACCCCCTGCCAAGCTTCTCCTGCCAGCGCAGTTTCTTGCCTGGCGCTGCATGCTAGCAAATTGGCTAAAAACCATTCAACATATCCAAAATCTCAAACAGCAAAATAGCGAAAATAGTGTGATGAAATATATATATATATATAAATACATGAAATGTAATGAATCGGGAACCCAAAAACATCTAAAAACATCTCAAGACTCACCAGGGAGTGGTTTGGCCCAACACTCATGGCCTGGATCCCCAGCGCCAACAAGCGGCTCTGCCACTCAGTCACTTGGCCCATGCGGAGAACCTCAGTTGGGCAAAGAATTTCCAAAAAACATGATCATGTGGCTGTATGTAGCTCAATGTGTTTAATCAAAAAACGTGTGTATATATTATATATATATATATAATTATAATATAATTATTGAAATGCCAACACGGTTTCTACGCGCTTCTTCTGGCTTCTGTGAAATTTATCCCGCCCTTTTACAAGTAATTATAGTTTAGATGATGGCCGTGAAGCCATGAAAATGACTTCAATGAGCCGCAGAAGCACTGGGTGACAAGTGGAGGGCGCAAAACGAAGGATGGAGGCTTGGAGGCTTGTCCTTGCTCATTCTTGCTGGGGGAGACGCTACAAACCCGATGATTTGTGCTATGCCGCCGTATGCCGCCGTATGCCGCCTTGGGATCCCACTAACTCTTACATCCTTACACTAACTGCAGGGAGACCCCAACAGCCGTTGAAAGCCTCGATCTTGTGCAGACTGACAGATTTTGGGTTACGATTGATATCATATGATATCATTTATCAATGATTATCAAGGCACCCTCAGCAGTGAACCCTTTTGAGGCAACCACCCTGCGCACTGCAGGATTCTCGAGGTCTACCTGCTGGGCGGAGTACGGCCTGAAGTAGGGGGTTCCCGGTAGCTTTCAAGTTTGCCTGACGAAGGTATTGGAAAGAATGCCAAAGATTACCAGTGTTGGAAACACTGGTTTAAAAGATACTAAAATGTGTATCCTCAAGCTTCATGTGACACATCTGTGGCGCAAGAAGTCAAACAGAATGCAACTGTAAAAGAGCACACATCAATTTTTACTCCTTGGGCCCATCGATGTAGAAGATTCTTGATGCAAGTAGTGCTTTATATAGCAAGAGCTGATCACATCCCCTGAAGCTAATATGATCGGATATCATTTACTTTAAATAATTTGGTTAATGCCGTTATATGCCGTGAATACCCATGGGACATCACGGGACTATCTGACGATCATTCTTTATCATCGCAGGTGCCTTGGTCACATCTTTGGACTCCAAGATCCTGGAGCCGGCAACAGATCCCCGGTCGCCTGTGACATGGTAGGACTGCTTCCTGGGATCTTTGCCTTTCGACTGTAGATGTTTTATATCTTAGTTATCTGTTTTATCAAGCAATTTGCAATGACAATCGCTGTACTTGAATGCCGACACCTGCCACATGACAGGTGTCCAACCACACCGCGCAGAGCAAGGTGAACAGTCATTGCGAAAGAATTGCCCATGAGCTCAACCGGTGCAGATAAAATAAGGAATACTATACATTTATTCAATTACATCATATGATATGATATGATATTATATTATATGAATGTAATGTGATATTATATTATATTTTATATTGTAAAGTAGTAATATATATTATACTATATCATAGTATATTATATTATATTATATTATATGTTTGAGATCGTGTGGGACATTGGATGGAACCCTTCAGCTCCACTAATCTCAGCATACGTCAAAGACATGAAGATACTCCTCTTCAGCTCGTCCCAGGAGGTACCATGTGCTTCGGCAAACCTGGAGTACCAACAACAAAAAATGAAGACCAACAGGAGTGTGAAGTCTTTTTATATATTTTTATGATTAATTTATGATTTCACTTGGGGGGGGGAAAGGAAAACACCAATGTCGACAGGAAAGAGAAAGGGTACAACAACAAATCGTGGAAGTTATTGCCACAGCTTCTCCGAAAGAGAGCACTGTCAATTTAGAATCGATATGAATCAATTCTCACTATTCGAGAGTTGTCTGGCTCCCAAATGCAATAATTACAGTAAGATTTGATACTCAAAGATATCATGGTGATGATTGGTCATGGACTCATGGATTTTCTATTGCCGTTGAGGCTCATTTTCATCAAGGGGATGGCATACTGCCGAATTGGCACGCCCTCCAGGCGTTCCTTAGCTCGATGCAGAATGAAGAGCGTGACCCTGACGCTTTTTAGATGTTTTGGATGCCACATGCGCCAAAAATATCCAAAAATGCCAAAGGGTGGAGAAATGTTATAAAATGTATAAAATGTTATAAACATTTATAGACTGTTTAGCACTTTTAGCTATCTTGGCTTACAGGCTTCGTTTTTGCAACCTTCATAGGAGATCATAGGAACCACCGTCTGGTGTTGCAAGGCCTTCCTGAAGTTTCACAACTGGCGAAACATTGGACCGAGGAGTGTGCCATTGTCAATACCTGGCCATTCGCAGCTCCCTACAACTGCAGACTAGAAACTGTCTGCCACAGGAAGGGGCGTGTCATGTTCAAGATGTGTGTAACGTATATCTGGAACACGGAAACTGCTGGCGAATTAATTATTGGAACTTTAGCACGTTGTGGTCGGATCTTTTAGGATCTTTTAGGTGTGTTTTGCATTGTTTCGCCGTTTGCTTCTTGCGATGCAGTCCTTGCTGTTGCTAACCCTGCCTTGGTAGAACAAAGGCTACCACTTTCCGGGCACGAAGGATGATCCCGATCGATCCTGAGCAAAGGGCGTTGAAGCGGCAGGAGCCACTCCCATGAAAATCATGAAACAACCTGCGAATCCCTGACATTGCTCAATCCTTGAGCATTTCCAACATTTTCCAACACATTGCTCAACCAGCTATATACCTCTTTTTGCGTGGTGACCTGTGTCTTCGGTGTGTTTTTTTTGCATTGCATTCCCTCAGGGAGGCTGCCACTGGCTGCGCCTCCGAGCACGACCAGAAAAATCAGCAAAGCAGAAAAGACGGCGCAGTGGTAGTGAATTTTCACTATTTTCACTGCAAGCTTGGCATGCGGACGTGCCGCAGAAAAGCCGCCGAAATCAAATCCAGACTCAGAAGGAGGTGGCCACAAGGAGTCCAAGTTGGTTCTGGCTCAGGCTTGGTGATGGTTGTGGTCTTGCCCGTCATTTGGATGCTGACCGTGAAGCCTGCGCCCACAGCAACAACGTCTGTGGTGGCGCTGTTGGTGTCTGCATCAGACACCACATCCACTGCAGCTTGTGTCCTCGTCGTCGAAGTCAGAATGTCATTGGTGGTGCACGATGCAGCCGCGATCAATGAAAACACGGCCTGAATGATTGAAGGCTTTACGGATATGATGGGCATGGCGGCTTCTCAGGTGATACTCGAGTTTCAGGTACCTCGGCCCCTGTCGACCGGGAGGCTTCAAGTCCAGCTGCCGGAAATCTTGTGATCTTTGTGGAGGTCCCGTCAGTGGACATGGCAATACTGCACTTGATTGAAATTTTTGTCAGGATTCTCGGTCGGCTGGATCAGGGCCACCTGCCAAATAGCGCCGCCATCGCATGTTGCTGTTACGGTCTCAAGATGTTCTTTTGTTGTCCATGTTTTTTTCTCCTCTTGAAGCTGCTGCTGCTTGGTGCATTTCAACACTGACAAGAGCTTCCGCGACTCCGAGCTCACTGGATTGATCTTCAGCAGCAAACTGTCCTACAGCACTATGAGACCCGGCAACTTTGTGCAATGTGGAGAAAGTTGAAGGACCTCGTAACCCCTGAGCTACTTGGATTGGATGACTTCCGGCAAATTTTCATACGCTTCAATCCCGCGGACCCCCGCATTCTGCAACAGACTTCACTAGCCATAACTCAATCTCACCGCAGCAACGCTGGACAGCAATCCTGGCCGGACATGGCAGCATCAGTCCAATAAGTCCACAGAGCTCAGCCAAAATCTGCTATCGCCATCTTGCGCCATCAGCTGACATCGCAACCTTTCCAAATTCTTGTGGGCAATGCTGGTGTCCTCACCATGATCTTGCTGCCATCGGCTGACATCATAAGCGCGCTCCAATATTTAACCCGATGCTGGTATACTCCTGCCAAGTTTCACAACTGTCTGGAGCTCAGCCTAATTTTGTCGCCCTTCTGCACAGCCACCATCTTCGTACCATCGCTTGACATTGCAACAGCGTGCCAGGAGCCCTTCTGATTTTCTCGGTCGAAATAATGGCACTGTCCAAGCCCATTCAGTGAATCATTCACAAGCACTTTGACGCCATCGGCTGACATGGCACAAGTCACAAGCCTTCCAGTACTGCGACTTGGAGTTGGTGATGTGCTACTTCCAAGTTTCTCCAGCATTGTTGTCCTTGTACTTACTCAAATGTCGTCCTTGTTGTTGCCATTTGGCGTAAGTCTCGTAGTGCTATCAGCTGACATGCATATAGAGACTGCCATGCTCCTGATTCGGCGGTTTGCTCAGTGAAAGCATTGCCAAAGCAGACGCGCATTGCAGGGACGCTGAATTAGCATCTGAAACTTCTGGATACTTCTGGTGACTTGAGCCAATCTGCCGCACAATGTAAGTCAGAGAGAGTCCTTTCATAAACCTATTCCAATTGTGACATTTATGATTGATGATGAAAAGGTTACACAGCTCAACGGTGAGCCGAGTGGGGTGAAGCACTTCGAGATTAGGAGATTTCATGAGATTTCTTAGTCAGTAAAAGCCTTCCATTCCCATCCCTTTTGTGCCATGCAACGGGAGAGGTATGTCGATCTGACGCCCAAATTTAGGCCTAGGTCGCAAGGTGTTGGAAGGTCTTAGCATCGGCAATCCAAAACTGATCCTGTTTTGGGGATGTTTCAAGGCAACGGTGACAACAATCCCCATCAATTTGGAACCCCCCTCCATATGCTGGATACTGTAACCTGAGACCTGGGAGATGCAGGTCCCTGGCAGAACCTGATCGGCGACCTCTCTCATCACTTCGGCCTGTGTTCTGGGCATGTTGAAGGTGTAAACAGCTGTGCCACGTGGCTGGTTGGCCGAAGATGTTTTCCTGTGTGCCCTCCCTCTCGCTTCAAGCGCAATAGGCCATGACGCTTCAGCTCACTATGAATACCGCACAAAGATGATCAAAATTGCTAATACATGCTAAACCTAGCTGCAGTGTGCTTCAATGGTTTACTCATACTCACTATACTCACTCTCTCTCTCCTCCACCAAAGGTGTTTCATACTGCTGACCCCAACATTCACTTCGCAGCAAAGCAACCGTTTCCTTCCCGACCTCTGCTGTGAAGTCAAACTCCTGTCTGAATTGATCCTGCGGCGGGAGGGCTGACGTTTGGCGGGTGGCATCTAATTGTACCGTGGATCTGTGCTCTGCGTGGGATCACAACAAAGCGCTCCGAGAGTCGATCTGGGATCCCAGGCTTGCATTGTGGCGAAGATTTCCTTCACCTCGCGTCCACGGTCGCCCGCAAACCCCCAAGATCAGCGTCCATCCACACCTGACTTCCCATGCCCAGCAACTGCAGGGCGAAGGATACTGTAGCCACCTTCAGTCCAAGACAGGAAAGAAGATGAAAGAAGTAGTTACAGTTGTGATTCAGCCTTGCCACCTCACATCACCTCACCACCCTTACCTTGCTGGGATTCCCCGCGTCCATGTGGAAAAAACGTTCCACATCCGGAAACTGAACCTTCACCGCCACCTGTCTTAGGTTCCAACACAGTACGTTGCTCCGGCCACCAGGGACAGGGCTGGCAATATGTTACTTAACTGTTACTTGAAAGGAGCAACTGAACGAGTCAGAAACCAAACCTCAACGATTCAAACGACTCAACAATGCAAACCATGCTGGAAGGTGCCTTTGTGCCATCCTTCAGCTTTGCAAAGTGCACCTGTCAACCGCCAACCGTCTATACTACCCCCAGTGATCCGTCGCCTATGGGAACTGCGCTGATGTTACGGGTGAAACATGGTGCAACGCATCGACAGTCATCGATACACTCAAAGCCAGTCCTGGGCGATTGATGCAGCTGCCACTGCTTTATGGTCGAAATCGTCAAAAGCATCACCTGGCTCAAGGCAGAATCAGTCACCGCGCACCCTCCCTTTGTTGTTTCTTTATCTGTTCTTTTGATTTTTGTATATTTTTGTTGATTGCCTACGATTTTGCCGTTCCAAAGTGGCCCAAAGTGGCAGCTGCTCGTTCGTGCGCTGCGTAGCTGGCGCGGCTCCTTTCTTATCTTTGTTGCTTCTTGACTCTGCCCAGCACAAGCACCGGCACCCAGCCCTGCCTATGAAACACCCCAGCCTCAGCCGGTGGGCACACTTGAGGTGAGAGTCCCTACAAAGTGATGGCAACAGGGTCCGTATGTTCCACGATGGCTTGCACCGAAAAACTGCTGAGATATGCTGAGATGTCGGACTGGCTTTCCAGGATGTCGCAGATTACCTCGTATGGCTCCTTCGCAGAGCAACACCCTCCTAACTCTAACCCTAACTGGTCTCTTGGAGGAAGTGATCAACTCCTGCGTGGTGCCTTGTATCAAAGAAGCACCAGCCCATTCCACGCTCACCCTTTACATCTTTATGCCACAGGCATCACTTGTCCCCAGGGAATTCCCAGCATTTTCCTTAATTCAATTTCCAGGAATTTCCGCCAATCGGATTTCGGCCTGTTGGGATTTGATGAATTCCAAGGTCGCCCCAAGTCACCCCAATCTTCGAATGTGTCCTGTGGGCATTGATCCAGGAGAACGGCGAACACCTCATCGAACCTCACAAAGACGTGACGGGAACTGGAACATCTTGGAAGCATAGAATGGGCAGGGGAACAAAACAATAGATTAAAGAATACAAAACAATAGAAAATGATTCAAAACAATGCAAAAATATCCAAAAAAATCTTTAAACAATACAAAACAAAACAATTGATTGTCCCAAGAGAAATTTCATAAAAAAATCTAAGGTTTGTTGCAAGACCAGTCTTGGTCCAAGCAACTCTTCTGGAAATTGGCCCGCTCCACACAAAGTCTGTGCGGTCTTGCGTGGCTGCACAGCGAATTGAAACCTGTCTTCCAAACGATATCAACTTATCAAACTGTGACATTGCCGTAGCCACCCCCTGAGCCTTGATGTAGTAGCCTTTCGGGCTTAATATTAACTCCAGGACTCTCTGCGCACACAAGGTGTTCAAACCTTAGCCGGGTCAGCACGTGACATCCTTGTTCACAAGCCTCTTTGGCGCAAACTGATGCGTGTCACCCGGCGTGAGCATTCAATGCAAACAATCACTGGCAAAATCAGGACAGCTCGCGTTAAATCATGTTGAATCCAAAAATCCTGCATTTTGCGTCTTAGAATCTCTTAGGCTCTTAGACATTGTCATTCCCTATAGCCGCTAGCCAAGTGGTCTTCCCAGGTTTCATCCCTTTCCAGAGCAACGTTTAATCTCTTGTATGCGCTCTTTGGTGCTTCCGGACCGTAGCCTGGCGCCACCAACGGGCTCTTGTTGGGAGGGGGAATGTAAGGTATGTCGAACGGAAACATACCCCAGGAATGAATGTCAAATCATGTGTGCATATGCGCATTTATAATTTATAACAATAAATTATATATATATATATTATATTGCCGTACATTGCATTATATATATATGTGTGTGTGTATTGTCTTATATTATATATATATAACTCTGTATTTAATATCTCTCTCTCTCTCTCTCCATCGCCATCTCATATATATTCATTTATTTATAGATTGTACGAGTATTGTAATATATATATATATGTTGTATTGTATCATATATATATGTGTGTGTGTTACGCACATATCATTTATATTATTTATCAAATATGTGCGTGTAATTTATTGACATCAAAGCACAGCTGGAATATGATTCCTCGCAGCCACGCCTCAAGGAAGTCACCATGTAGGTCAACAGGATGCAAGCGACTCCAAAGCCGAAACGGATGCCTCAGTAGCCCCTTGAAATCATGGCTGCCATGCTCTGCGCCATTGCGCGCTCCAAAATCACTCATGTTGTAGAGGAAAATAGCTTTCGATTGATATGATAATTACATACTGAATAAGCAACGGAACTGAGCCTTTTCCATTCACTCTTCCCTTTGTTGGCTTTATGTAGTTTTCCCTTGTCCTGTTGTGCAATATCATATCCAGCGCATGCGTCTCCAAGGTCACCACCACGTGTGACACCTTCTAGCCATCTTGGCGTCAGGTGACCTCGGCCACGAGGCGGGAACATGGAGGGCCATGAGCCATGGACACCCCTTCGGAGCATGGACCAAAATGAAGCAATCCAGATCCAAGGGATCAAAAAGCATCAAAAATCATCAAAAATCATCAAAATGGATCAAAGATGATGGAAGGAACAAACATGAACAAACCAATTGGTCCAAGAACTTGGGACGTCAGGACGTCTGTGATTTTTGTTGCCGCTTGGCTCAAGGCTGGTAAGGCGGTAGAAGAAATTGCTGATGGATCCAGTGATACCTGCACCATGAATTGAGAAACACAGGAGAACACCCAAGGGTCTGCCTCCCTTCCTCCCACCATTGATTCAAACTCACATCGCATGAACCATGAAGTGTCTAGCGGCCCGTCAATAAGCAAGTTGTGCGGGAATTTTTAAACGAGCTGCCAGCGCAAACGGATCCATACTCGCGTTGAGACTGGAATCAGGCGCTGTCTACAATTTGTTGAGCAATGCCCAATCTGTTCTGCAACCTGTGGAGCCAAGTCTGGCCTGCCACTTTAAAAAGCCTCACAAAGCCCCTATGCTCACAATAGCCGTGTTCATTTTTTATGGTTTCTCTTTATCTATCATTATCTATCTATCGATTGATGCAACGATCTATCGATCTATCAAGTCGATCTGTCTATCTGTCGATTTGTCTATCTGCACATCTATTACACATCATCCACGTACCGAAGCTTGTAGCCCTGGTTGCTTTTTGGGCACTGCTCAAATTTGAATGGAAAAATTACTTTGGATCCCTTCGATGGTCTTAGCATGTCTTAGCTGCACTCATCCTTGCGTTGAATGACTCCGAACCGAGTATTCACTTCCAGCCATGGAAACACATGGCGATCTTTGGGCGTGTCGAACATGGCCAGCGGATCATCGCCAGAGGTTGTCAGGAAAAGCACCTGGCCGTGCAGCCCACGTCTTCCCATGCGGAAGAGCTTCCGGACTGGCTTACAGAATCCTAATGTGATCCAATGATATCCAATGCAAATTGTTTCGAACTTCCAAATGTGACCCTTTTGAGATCATTCAAGATACATGCATCGCCCCAGAACCTCTTCATGAAGAGGTGACCAATGGTGTGTTCGCTGAATGGCACTGCGCATGTCAACCCGCTTCAGCAGCTCTGCATTGGCATTGCGGATGCTAGTGGGGTATGCCACGGCTTCTTCGACAGCCACTTGGGTGTCTTGCCGCTGGCTGTAATCCATCTGCTGGAGGATAATGTTGGACCTCGCGTGTAACGGGCTGAAAATTCTTGCAAAACACGCTGGTAGCAGGTAGAGTGGAATTTGCCAGAATTTGGGAAACCTCATAAAGGGTTAAGTCTTGAAAAGTTTTATGGCTTGGGAAGCAAAGGGACACAAACATGAGGCATTCAGGCAGGGTATGCGACTCCACGACCCCCCTCATCGAGGTGGAGGGTGCATGGGCATGCTGGCCATCACGCCACATGGTTCTTGCGCCCTCATGGGTGAGGGATTGAACGCTTCCCAGCACTGCATAGGCAAGTCGTGAGGAGAGCGCATTCTGAAGCAAGTCCAAAGCCAGGTTTTGGGTCGCAGCAGACATGCTGGCCTGACAGGGTGCCAAGCCTTTTACATCCTTTTATGTACCAGTTTAAGGATGACGTGTCATCCCTGCAATTGATACCAACACACCTAAAACCTAAATTCAATCGACGTTAAACCCTTGTGCTCTTCAAAACAGCTTGAATCAATTATTCAGAGTCATTTAGGATTCTTTGTGAACCTAGTGTAGCAAACGGCATGCAGGGTGTAGTATATTATTGATCTTATAAAGTATATCTATCATGACATCAAGTACATGAGATCATCTTACCATACAACTACCGTAGGAATAAGAGTGTAATAATTATATACACTTATGCACTTATATTACTTATATTATATATTTATATTACTTATATTACTTATATTACTTATATTATTTATATTATTACGTATATTACTTATATTACTTATCTATATATCACTTAACATGACTTAATATGACATAATTCTTAATCATAATAATATACATATGTTGTTATAATGTTGTCATGACATCATATTTTTGCAGTATGCTCCACACCTGAAAGCGCTTCAGGAAGCGCTCCCCGTCCACCAAAGCCCTCAGCAGCTTCCAGTCGCCACAGGTGGCGTGGGCCGAGCCGTTGGCGGCCGAGAAGAGCAGCTGCCGGCAGCGGAAGGTGCTCATCAGCCGTTGCTGCTCCGGGGTGCCCTGGGGGTTGGCCGGAAATGTCCAAAATCTTGAAATTATATAGAATTCTACATATGACATATCATATGCATATGTGCACATATTAATCATATTATATATATAAATATATATACATATTATATACACAGATAGATCATATAGATGTATGCAATGTAACGGAACGGAACGGAACATAATCTAACATAACGTAACGTAATGTACTATGTGTCCGTGTGTGTAGTTGTGTACTGTACACGGTATATTTTGGTGGACCATGACCCACCTGCAGTTTCACAAGGACATCCTGCCTGCAACATCATTGACTCTGCCCTGAAAGCATTGGCGCAGCCCTGGCTGTAGCCCACCCAGCCCCATGGTGTAGAAACCTCTTTCACCGTCTTCTCCACACAGGCAGCATTGTAATCAACGGATTGCAGGGTGGCAGTGTCAGCACGCACAACCTGTGGAAAACCATGGGGAAAACCCAAGAGATCCCGAGAGGCTCTGAGGGGGGAACCCCTAGAGGCATCCCATCTCACTGCATCTTACTGCTACCGGAATTGGCTATCAACTGTGGCCATCTGTGGCCCATTATGGACCACATATTATGACCAGATGGCCATCTAGAAGTGGGCCGTCCAGAGTCCATCTTAAGAATCTTATTCAATGTTATTATATGTTATTATGAAGTTATTATTCAACAAAAAATGATGTTTTCATAGTTTCATGATTTTGCTAAGCCTCGGGACGCCTCCTTGATCCTCCTTGCCACCCTAAACCCCTACCTTTCCCACCTCAACTCCACGTCGCTCACGCAGGCGAGCGTAGGTTGCGGCCATCTCTGTGCCCTTCGCGCCCTCGGTGATCACCTGGATCCAAATGATCCAAATGGGAAGACTTCAGGCTGAGCAGGCTGAACTCCTTAGGAAAACCTGCTAAAACTATATTACTGGTATATAATATGATATAATATGATATAATGATATTAAATCTGACATTGCCAAACAAAAGACATAGCACAATATAATATAGCACATATATGCACATATCATCAAATAATATCAAATATCTCTGACAGTGAAAAGTTTGCGATTCCTCCACCAGTGACTCCCATAGCAGAGACCACTGTGAAGTTCAAATGTCCCGGTGGTTCCTCTATGATCAGTTGCATCAAGGCGTCTCTTCGATATTTCAGGCGATCCGCAGGATCGTAGAACAAGATCTCAATCAAACAATCCACCAAACATGCCTCACTCCTTGGATTTTTCTGCCACAAGGCATCGCAAGCCTCCCTCACACCCTTGTAGTCCGTGGAGGTAGAGGTGCCATGTCTCAGTTGTCCATCCACCCATTTTCTCGTTTTGTCCACATCCATCTGCACATTTTGAAGCACCGAGACAACTGTCAGGGCATCATAGTTCCGCGCCCAAAAGGTTTGGAACCACTCCTGATGCAACACCTCCTAGCGATCGCAGCCAGCTGTTGACATCATGGCGTGCACATCGCTGGCCCTTGAAATTGGCCATGGATAAAGTGGACTAGTGACTAGTGATGACTAGTGACTACTAGTAGATGACCCATTCTGGTTATTTCATGTCACTATCCGGGCACTGATCTCCAAGGGTTCATATCCATTCCCATCGATTCCCCCTGGTGTCTCTCTCTAACCATTTTAATCCCATCACAGGAAGCCAATGTCCAGGGCTCCTGGCTGCCCTTCAGGGCCATTGCGCAGGCTTCGAAAGCCATGGTGTACAGCTTTCGGGCCTCGTTCCTGAGCTGTTCCTCCTTGGGCTCAGCTGGTGATGAATCTTCCAGGGCGCCATCATACCAAGGGGCGCCCCTCACCTGGCTGGACTTAACAGACCACTTGTCGTTAAACATGTCATCGCACTCGAATGATCAACAAATTGAGACGTTGCAAAACTCGAAGTGTTGTAAATTGATGACAATCATAAAAAAAATGATGTTAACGTCATGTTTCATCATTTTTGGATGTTAATGTTACTGTTACTGGTTATTGGCACATCTTTTCTTGATACCCTGATGATATCACACCTTCAGCCATTCATCACCAGCAGCATCTGCAACCTCAATAGCATGCTGGGCGGCAGCAATGGCACGCTCCGCTGAAGGCATGGGCACATCACGCACGGCAGGGAGAGGAACTTCCGAACGTTGCAGCCAATGCTTCAAGGCCACATAGGGGCCACATTCCTTGCCGGGCTGATGGCAACATATGGCAACTGCGGGGAGATACGTCATTATTGCGTCAAAGGCCAGGGCGGCTAGGGCGAGAGGTTTGACTGACTCAGGTTCACTCCAATGAAAATTGATTCCATGATATTCTATGATATTCTACGCTTGGGGGCCCTTGGGAGCCCACATGAGCCCACCTCGAGGACATGCTTGGCAGCCCGATGAACCAGAAGTAGGTAAGATCTGCTGGCAGAGCTGCCACCTGCTGTCAGTGTTCAAACCCGTGCACAGGCGCGTGCATTCTTGTGGCGCAACGTGATTCTAAAATATCATGTGCCCAATTTATCCAGGCAATATCAGGTAATATCCAAAGAGTGTCAGCCTGCCATGAAGTCGGATCTTCTAGGCATGCTAACCCCCAAGGCTTGCGTCAAGAGATCTGCCACATCCAGCCGTGCGTTGGGGCGAATGGCATCCTGTGTGAGGTCCAAGAGAGCCATCAGGTGATTGCCAAGCACCTGAGGGGAACTAACGAAACTTCAAGGCCCAGGGCAGAGGAAACAAAGGATTTGGAATGGATTGGAATATGGTTGGAAGGCATCAAGAACTCTGGGGTAAATGAGTGCATTTGCGATCGGATGTTGAGGCATTTTACAAGCTGATACAGTAGAAGATGTAGAAGGCAATCCAAACATGAAATTTGATGTTTACTCATCCTTGCCAGTGATATCAAAGCCTCGAAATGATACCTGGTTCTCATCTAGTGGATCTCAGTTCCACGGCCCCAGCATCCCCCGAGCTGTCAAAAAGTGTTAATTTTAAAGGCAAGGCACCCTGGCTGACCCATTGTTGGAAAGTTCATAGAGCACACCCTTTAGGAACAGAGGCGGCTGTGAGACCATCATCTCCAAAAGCATCCGTTGGTTCTGCTGCACCTGACGGCCTTGGGGTACCGCCGCCAGGCCGCTCTGCAACAGAATTGCCACCTCCATGGGCCCCAACCTTGGAAGAGGTTGGAGGCCTGGTGGAGTTCTCAACTTGGATACCTAAACCATCCATGGACATGTGCAACAAGCCACAAAGTCCACAAATCCCATCAAGGGAAAAGTTTGGCACTTGTTGCGGAAAGAAATCATCTTTTTTAGACACGCCTCCCTAGAGCGCAGGTATACCGTAAGAATCATAAGCACAAAACGTGAGAGCTCGAAGCACCAAGCATCACCAAGCATACCAAGCAACAAGGATGAGCCCAGGTCAAACAACTCATGGGGCACTTGGCTTCTCACCACCGATGCGCTGCCAGTGCTGCTAGTGCCAGTTCCAGGCTCCGGCTTTGGCGCTTGCAGCCGCTGAGCATAGGCTGCGTTGGCACTCACCACTGCAGCTGCTGGAGCAGCTGCCGGCAGCGCCAAACAGGACAACATGGACGACATGGAGCTGGGGTTCTCGTTGGGCGTCAAGGACTTGCAGGGAGTGTCGTCCACCTTGGTGAGTTTCAAGAACATGGATGCCTTTCGCCGATGATAGAAGTAGAGAGCTGTTCTCCAAAGTGATTAGTTCATACTAGTATTATATTATATATGATATTATATATATATAGTTCTAGATTCATGATCGCAAGAGCATTTCAGTAACTTTTCGAGTCCGATTCAACAATTCAACCACCAAGCCAGAACCAGCATGGGATCACTGGCCGAGCGCTGCTCCAAGCCAGACAAGATCAATGCCTCTTCCAACAGGAGCCGCTGACGTTCCTGCAAGCGAGACCTTGGCATTTGTGTTCGGACGGACAATGTTGTACAGAACTACCAATGGAAATGGCTTCATGCCGTACCGTTTATCTGAAGTTTATCTATGTTGATCTCATCCTAGCAGCCGTAAGTTGGCGGAGCTCACCTCTAAGCTAAGGGACAATTCCTGCGCAACAGCACGCTGCTCACGCAAGACACCTGCCAAACGTGTGGAGGCCTTCTTGGGCTCCTCAGTCGACCGCGATAGCAACCTCTGGGAGGATGCAGTCCTGATTCAGCAGGGACGCGCACTTCGTCACAATCTACGTGAATGCCCAGCAATCCAGAAGAACCGCGGAACAGACTAGTTACCAATAGGATCAATATAAATCAATCACCTTTGATCACCTTTGATCACCTTTGATCACCTTTGAT
>Ga0126342_10004795_pt1:5000-23272 | contig 23272 bp, 22 predicted proteins | sample Cyp1metagenome_FD_92528 | JGI IMG/M metagenome (GOLD analysis project Ga0126342, IMG submission 92528) | Coral microbial communities from Lord Howe Island, Old Settlement Bay, Australia - Cyphastrea 1 metagenome | ecosystem: Host-associated > Invertebrates > Cnidaria > Coral ...
GCCCAAGGATTTTGTTCTGGCCACAGTGGCCACAGCATTGCATATAGTTGTTATATGTATATATATATATATGATATATATATATGATATATATATATATATGATATATATATATATATATATGATATATATATATATATATGTATAATAATATTATATATATACATATATATATATATATCATATACATATCATGACAATAGGCCCGGCTCAAAACTCAGCAAACATGCGGCGTGCAGTTTTTTTATTTGACCGGTCGTAAGATGGCTTTATTTTACCAAAGGATATGATATACTTTGGTAGGAAAGTAGGGCAAATGATCTACATTCCAGAAATTGAATAGCTCGACGCCATTTTTTGTTGGTCCATGTTGACATTTCAGATGTGCACATGTGCGCTGCAAACTGTCTTCAACAAAGTGTGTAACCTGTGGGTGTTAAATTCGCTAATTCGGTTTACTTTAACTTGAACTTAAGCTCAATACCACTGGCATAGCACCAGTAGTTGGTTTTGTTCTGTACGGTCCCCATGAATCACTATAAATCACCATAAATTACCATAAATCACTATAAATCACCATAAATCACCATAAATCACCATAAATCACTATAAATCACCATAAATCACTATAAATCACTTTAAATCACCACAAATCAATGGGGGTTTTAAGTATTTTAAGTTCTAACCTTTGGCTGAGTACTTTCAACCAACTTAAGATGTGTAGTTTCATCCTTGAGTCTTGTGCGACAATCGGAAGATCTACGTTCACCAGCTGCCCAGCTAAGTCAATGGCTATCAATGGAGGTTTACTAGGTCAACCTTGGATGGGTAGGAAAATCATCTCTTAATCAGTTGCGATTTCGATAAGGATATCCCCTAACCAGCTCAACATTTAGATTTTTTGCAGGGTATCTAAGATTGGCAATCTTAACAATACCTTGGTTGATTGTTTCTGAGATGGGACTTATACTAGCTAATTTATTTGGGATTATGAACAGACCCATAGGGAAACCTATAAACCACTACCTTGCTTAAGATGTGTCCCAAAAAATCCATCCGTGGGCGCATTGGCCATTGGCTTGTTGCAATGGAGGAGCTTTGTGACTGGAGCGCGATTTTTTTTGACATGTCGCGGACTGCCAAATGCGGACAGCGAGGCTCGCCAAATGGTCGGGGTCTCCCGAGCCAAATGCGGAAAACAAAGCAGAGCGAGTGAGAAAAGACGTGAAACTGGTCCGGAAGATTTGGGAAGTGAAGAATTTCTAGTATGGCTACAAGATGAGGTCTCCTACATAGATAGAACTAATTGAAATCCGCTAGAAATGGTGGATTCACAATATCTATGTGGATTCGGATGGTAAATGATTCGTTTGGGACGCCCAAAGGCTCCCTCTGTCTAGTCCAGAGACTAGACTGACTAGACATCACTCCTGTATCTCCAACCATAGTGCGGAGCAATATTGATTTACCCTCTGGTAATTTAACATAGCTATTGAAAATCACCATTTTTAATGGGAAAATCCACTATAAATGGCTATTTTCAATAGCTATGTTAGTTTACCAGAGGGTAATGAATGTTGGAGATACAAATAGTGACTAGTGATGGGGAACAATAGTGATTAATAGTATTAATAGTGATTAAATAATCATTCCTGTTCATCATTTGAAGGAGAAGAGTGATTTAATCATGGACTCTCATCAACCTGGCGCAAAGTGCTCCTGAGTTCACAAACCAGTCGTTCATTTCCAGAAGCACATTTGCAACATAACGGGCTTTTTCACCGCTCCTGAGTCCACCCACAGTCTTCAAGATTGGTCCAGAGACCCCTAGAGCATACCAGTTTGTGTAAGAATCAACCTTCATAGAATTGGATGATGGGAAAATTTTAACCGGAAACCCCCATCAGTTTGATGGTAATTTTACCATGGTTTCCGGTTAAGATTTTCCCCAACAAACCAATCCATTGAGACCTCAGCAAGTCCCTGGATTCTGGGCCTTTAGTGAGTATGGTAGCAAACCATGATAGCAATAATAGAAATGATGGTTATTATTATTACATAATGGTATTGATATCAACAAGGTAGTAATAATATGAAAATAACAATAGCAATAATAATAACATTAAGAACAATAATAATATATACTGTAATTACACATAGTTATGCTATATATATATATATGTATATATATGTATATATATGTATATATGTATATATATATATATATGTATATATATATATGTATATATATATGTATACATATATATGTATATATATATATATGTATACATATACATGGAACTAGACTAGTTCTTTATATGCACACACTATACAACATATATATATATATATATATATTTTTTACATACTATACAGTGTATATATGTACATTGAATTAGTTAACCCCAAAACGGTCTGTTGCAACATGACATGATTCGATGATGGCGAGATTGGATGATCCAGATTTTCTCATAGCAGGAGTGGAAGATAATGTGAGTGCCAAATAGGCCAAAGAGTAAAGCTGTTTGTGAAATCTGGTTTGCAGTGACGATCAATTCATAGCAGTGGTTTCAATCAGTTGGACATATTCCTTCGCCTTGGATGAAGTTTCTGATCGACAGATCAGTCAACGGCTTTCATACTGACTTTTACGGGTTCAAACAACCAACCATTGTAATTCTGGTTGGTGCTTTGGAACATTTGTTTATTTTTCCATTCAGTTGGGAATGTCATCATCCCATCTGACGAAGTCATATTTTTCAGAGGGGTAGGGCTCAACCACCAACCAGATTATGATTAACCATCATTAACCATATAATAACCATATATTAACCATTATTAACAGTATATTAACCACAATGGTAGGTGGCTCAACCACCAACCAGTGATTGTTTAAAGGATATTGTAATGGTAGCTATTGTCTGATTGCCTTTGAGCCGCAGTGCAGTGAAAAATAAATAGTCGAATGGGTTACACCCAACAATACACCTACCTTTTGCAGACCGCTCTACCACCTATTCATGAAAAATCACAATTTAACAGTTTGGGTATGGAAATTTATTGGGTTTAACAGTTGGTTTCTTATTTAACAGTTTGGTATGGACAGTTGGTTTCTTATTGGGTTTGCTCCCTGGAAATTTAACAGTTTGGTATGGAAAATCAATGAAAATCACAATTCTCAATACGTAAATCATCTTGAATGGGCCATCTAGACCATAGCTATGTTGAATTACCAGAGAATAAATCCTGTATTTGTTCATAAATATTCCACTATATCCTCATTCTCCCAGCATTTTTGATGATTAAATCCCCACGAAATCCACCATAGAGGTTGGTTTCTGCGCTTCCCTTGACCGGCGACATTTCCGCAGCTTTGTTCATCGCACCCTCCCGCAGCCTCCAGAACCAGAGCGACATTTCCTCGGCAGCTGGACAGCAGAGGTTTTTCTTGTTGTGCATGGTGTATGGTAAATCATGGCAAGGCTGGAGAAAAAGCGTGGTGTTAGCCTCTGAAAAAAACTAGGCTGTTGGGAGCCACCCAATCAAGTGGAGATTGGGGGTCAGATTCCTGTTTTAATGTGCTTATGCACATACATGTACATATTATATGTACATTTTACAAATAAATGTATGCATTATAATCCCTGCCCCTGTGCATGTTAAGCAGCCTTTGTAAAGTCGTTATATGTATAACCCCCGTACTGTTCGCATGGGTTCCCATGGTTTAGGACGGGGTGTTTCAGGACCACATTTTTCGTTCGGCTGAGAGTCAAGGCCGTCAAGGCCAGGATAATAGTTTACAAATCAGACACCGTCATCATCATCATCATCATCATCATCGTCATCATCATTATCATTATCATCATCGGATAAGAATACCAACATATAATTACCCTCTGGTAAACTAACATAACTATGGAAAATCACAATTTTTAATGGGAAAACTCACTATAAATGGCCATTTTCAATAGCTACGTTAAATTACCAGAGGGTACATGGTCTTGCTATTGATGAATTGAATATGAATTGATGGGTCTGGGTAACTATATACATACTATGTATACTGCAACGACATAGATGATTTGTTGCATACTGCAAGGTTTTGCGCTTGCTACTGCTACGACACAGATGATAGCTATACATTTTGACATTTATGTTTGTTTGTTTCACTGTTCACATAGATCATACATGAATGACATACAAAGCATTGAATATGTGAGGATGGGGTTAAATCAGAACTCCCAATCATTCTAGAAACGGTTATTTGAGGGTCCCATGTTTGATTTTGCGACTACTTACCACATCAATTCCATGGTTCTTCCCAGTGCTCTGTTTTCATTTAGTGATTATTCCTTTGTGTGGTGACTCTTGATTTTAATAAATTGTTGCTAGGGTTCATCATGGTTCATCAAGGTTCCGGATATAAAAAATATATCACATATTAAATGCACAATGTTATATATTCATATATTCTATTCTAATATTACATATATATATATTATATTATATTATTTTTTTAATTATGTATTTTTCTGTTTAATTATTTTATTTTATTTTTTTTAATTATTATAGTCTATTATATTACATGTTTAAAATTATATTATATGTTGTTATATTATAGTGTATTTTATTTATATATATATATTATACTATTTTATTTATTATTATATATTATATCTTGTTATATATTACTAGTTTATTATATCTTATATATGTTCTTATATTTTATTATATATTATATTCTAATGTATTATATTTTATTATACTATGTTGTTGTATTATATTTTGATTTTTAATAATAGCTTTCAATATACTATATTTTATTTCACTATAGTATATTAAATGTATACTGCTTTATTTTTACTATTAACTAGTATATATATTATATCATATTACTTAAAAATAGTATTTTACATTATTTATTTATTATATTTTGTATTTTTCATATTTCATTATATATTTTATTCTGTAGTTTATTGTATTACATGTTTAGAATTTATACTCAATATAAAATTGTTATATATATACATGTATGTACTACATATTATATATATACACATTTATTTATTATTTTCATGTTGCTTGATTTTATTTTTTATATATGTTATTTTTAATTTTAAAATGTTGTATATTTTATTATTTGTTGAATATTACATAGCATTTTAAACGATATATCAAGATTATATGTATTTTATGTTTTTATTATATAGGATATTGTGCATGTTTTATATTTCAAAATCTTTATATTATATCATATAATGTATTTTTTATTGTTTATTATATTGTGTATTTGATTTGGTATACATATATATGTATAGCAATATGTATTATGTACATATATATATATATATCATTCTTTAGCATATAAACCACTATTTGACCACCCTTTGGGTTTTGTCTTACACACACACACTGTATGGGTAATCCCAGGGGTTTTAAAAAGCATGGTGGTGCCTCTCAGTGACATGTTTGTCGTTTTGGCTTTTAGTTTAGTTCGACAAACTGAAGAACAAGGATACAACAACTCGATTTCACCTAGTGAGCAATACAACAGCTAAGCAAAGGATATGGGGCACTAACTTATGTATATTTATAATGTACATATATATATACCTATATCTATTTATATACATATCCCAGAGAAAATCAAAACATTAAATGATAGCAGCTTAGCGAATGTGAGGTCCCATCCAACATACCGAGGCCATGTCTCGCGCTCTGCCCATCGCACTGATTTCAGCCTTGCTGTACGTGGTGGCCACCGTCTTTAGTCGCTAGGACCTGTGGGGGTTTGGTTTCGGTTAAAGTAGAGTTACAGCCCGAGATACTAGTTTTTATGGTTTTAAATTGGATTATTCATTCCAGAAATAGGGTCATAATAACAGACTCAAGACTGGTAAAGGGCCATAACTATACGGGGAAACATGACTATTTTGGCACCTGAGATCAATGTGCGAAAATTCATATCTCTGGGAAACCAACTTGGGCTATAGACAGTGTGAATGGGGATTTCATGTGGGGATTTTATGTGGGGATTTCGTGCGAGAACATGGTTGTAGATGTTGTAGGAAGCCTTTTTTCTCTTTGTTTTGACAATCCATTCCCTGTTGAGTGGCGGGGTTTTGATATACTAAGCTCTATCTATCAACAATCTATCCATCCATCCATCTATCGATCGGTCTATCTATCGATCGATTTATCTATCTATCTCTCTATCTATCTATTTGTTTGTTGTATTTATTCATATGTGTATATATATATATGTATGTAATGTAATGTAACGTAATGTAATGTAATGTAATGTCATGTCATGTAATGTAATGTAATGCAATGCAATGCAATGCAATGTAATGTAATGTAATGTATGTGTGTATGTATGTGTGTACATATTAAAGCCGTTCTGAAGTAGATAGAATACAACCATTGCAATTGTTTTTTTTAGTGGGGGGATTTTGACATGCCCTATTCTATCTACTAAAAAGGATGACTATCCTCAGCATCTCCAGGGACGTCCTTTAGCAGGGCAACTTCTTCACAGCTCGATGAGAAAATGATATGAAACCAACCTGACACAACATTTCCTCCAAGAGATTACGCTTGGTATTACCCCTCTGGTACTGTGTTATCCTATGTCTAACTGGGTTCATACTCGCATTACTTGCGTTGCATTACTTGCCAATTGCAGGATCCCAGTTTCTGTCAGGTACCCCACAGAAACTATAGCCTTGATGCCCAAAGCAAAACATCTTGGGAGCTCTATGTTCTTATGGAACAAATGATGATTTGCCCTGGAACAATGTTGATTTACATTGCAGAAATTCTCACTTGTTCATGCTTTGTGCTTGTTGCTCACCCTTTTTCTTCTGGAAACACAAACGTAGCTTGCGATCGGCGATGAAAAATCACTCGTAAAATCAATCCCATCCCAGTTCATATGAAACTTCCTCCATTCTATTGTCCCAATATGTTACTCAATTCACGAATAAATCATGGTTTCTGTGTTTTTTTTAAAAAATCAGAGGGAAGGGGTCTTTTTTTCCATCCACAGTTTCAATTACCGTAACGCAAAGGGGTGTGTGAAAACCATTGGATCCCTCGGTCTATCATGGTCTATCCAGATTCACCAAGCGCACCACGACTCGACCCCTATGTGCAGCCGTGAAGTGTGCCTAAAAAACTTTGAGCAAACTTTCAATTGGAAGGTGAATCATACCGAATCATCCGATGTCCCATGGGTTTTCAGTTTTCCTGTTTTTTTTGGCTGTCAAATCCAGCATTTTTCCACCAAAGAACTGCGCCAAGGCTCCGCTTTCGTGAGCTTGCCTGGCAAGGCCAACGAGGTCGAGCAACTGTTGAGAGTTCTGAAGTTGTTGGTTCCCCCAAAAAAAGCATGTGATTCCCTAATGGGATTCAATGGAATTCAATGGGATTGAAACGGACTTATATATGGAATTCTATGGGATTTAATTGTATAGATTGGAATATTGATGGGAGATTTTCATGGGATATTCATAGAAATCTTCCAAAGTCATCATTCTGAAAGATGGCCATAGGACATCCCCCTGTAAATGCAGGTTTATAGCTGGGAAAATCATCGATCTAACTGGTTGGTGGTAGGGAATTTCCACATTCCATTGGGACCATAGAAATGGGGTGTTTAATAAAAAAGGGGGGTTGAAAACTATAACCGGTTGGTGGTTTGGAACATGGCTTTTATGACTTGCCATTCAGTTGGGAATGTCATCATCCCAACTGACTTTCATATTGTTCAGAGGGGTTGAAACCACCAACCAGATAAATACTGGATGTTCCCTTGCCACATTAGATTACGGGGTTTCATGGGTTATTTAAGCAACACACATGCCACATTACCGACAGTCCTTAAATCATCTTAAATCCCCTGTGGCAGTTTGTGTTTCTTTGTTTGTGTGTATATTATGTATCATTATGTATTATTATATACATTGTTGTCCACTGATGTTAGTGCGGCAAACTAACCCACGGATCCTAAGTGGGGTGAGCCACCATCCGTATACCAATGCTTGACTCATAAGTAGATCTTTAGTAAATATCTGACATACATAGAATCTTCAGGTTTTGGCTTAAAAATGGAACCTTCAGGTTTTGGTTTTTCTGGGAAAATGCTGGAAGTTGGAGGGATTGATCACCCATTTCATGGAAATCATCTCTTCCCCCGTTCCAAAAAAAACACACCCGTTCAACGAAACCCTTGTCTGGTTGGTGGTTTGGAACCATGGAATTTTATGATTTTCCATTCAGTTGGTAATGTCATCATCCCAACTGACGAACTCCATCATTGTTCAGAGGGGTAGGGCTCAACCACCAACCAGCTTGTCTGGTTGGTGGTTTGGAACATGTTTTATTTTTCCATTCAGTTGGGAACAATACTCCCATTTGACTAATATCTCATATTTTTCAGAGGGGTAGGTCAACCACCTACCAGCCATTTATATGTGGAAAAAACCAGTGAGATCAATGGAATATCTCTTATTATTATGGGGTGAAATATGGGTTATAAAAACAATGGAATATCTCTTATTATAAAATAGCTATTATAAAACAATGGAATATATGAAATATTAGTAATGGAATATCTCTTATTATAAAAAAGTTCTATGTGGATTATGAGCCATGGATACCATTCGTGCAGGGAATTTCCACATTCCATTGGGACCATCCATGAGGCCGCCTTGAGGGGTGCGGAGGCGGCGGCTTCTGACGGTTTTGGAACGGTTTTGGCGACGTCATGGGAATCTTTGGCCAAATTCATGATGTTAGTTTAATGGAATTTCATAGTGAGTTATAGTGATTTTTGGTCATTTATAGTGATTTATAGTCATTTATAGTGATTTATGCTGATTTATAGTGATTTAATGAGATTTATAGTGATTTAATGAGATTTATAGTGACTCAAGGGGATATTCATGGGATATACCCTCTGGTAATCAAACATAGCTATTGAACATGGCCATAGAAATAGTGAATTTATCCATTAATAGCATGGTGATTTTCCATAGTTATGTAAACGTTTACCAGAGGGTAATAAGTGATATCATTGGATATTGGGATAGCCTCTTGTAATGATTAACATATAACCTATGGGGATATAGCATAACTATACTTACCCTCTGGTAATGACTAACAGTTTGCTATATTGGGATATCATTGGGATATTATTGGATATTTGTACACAAGGGTGTTTTACATTTAAAGATATTTATTCAGGTATCAACATGGATACATCATTGGATATCATACTGGTACACAAGTTTGTTGGTTTTACATTAATTGAAACGTATCAATTTGTTGGCTATCGGCGGGTTGGGATGGGGTTACATATGGTACCCTCTGGTAAACGTTTACATAACTATGGGAAATCACAATTTTTAATGGGTAAATCGGTAAATCCACTATTTCTATGGCCATTTTCAATAGCTTTTTGTATGTTTACCAGAGGGTAACTATTTCTACTTCTCAAATCCCCCATGAAACCTCTTTAGTCACCAGCGTGCCTACACGCTCCATCACGTCGTCATCGAAGTGAATGGTCCCATTTCGCAGGGTGAACACGGTTTTTTTCCGCAGCTTGCGAACTGGAACAACAAAAAACATGTCAATTAGCCTCTGGTAAATATACAAAAAACTGGAAAATCCCTATGTTTAATAGGAAAAATCACTATATATTTCTATGGCAATTTTCAATAGCTTTGTTAGTCATTACCAGAGGGTAGCTACTTGCAAATGGATCAAAACTCAATGGGCCATGGCTTCCGCAAAGTCAATTAGCTCTTTACCGGGTAAACCCCATACCTTTTCATACCATATTCCATGATCTTCCCATTATACCACCATGCTTGATGGCTACATCCCCATCACTATACGGCTATGAGTCAAAACTCACCCTGCTGTTCACCTCAAGATAGTTGATATCATCATAGGTTTTTTGACCCATTTGCCCTTTGGTAATCAAACATAGCACTTGGAAATCCATGAACAAAAAAATGGAGGTGACTCTAGCTGGGAAAAACCAACGAAGTAAATGTATGATGTTCCATTGCCATGAATCTATGGAAAATCTTCACCGTCATCCACCAGGTTCGCTCCATCTTGCCAGCAGCGCTGCCGGGCGCGCTACTGGCAGCGCCACAGCAAGCCCAGGCGCAGCGGGTTAAGTCTGGGTAGATCATGGTGACCTCACGTCGTGACCTCACCGGAATCATGTTTTGTACATCTTGCTATTAGCAATTGCCAATTTCTGGACTCTCAGTTGACCATTGAGAGAATGAAGGACTAGAAGTTGGGATTTATGATTTGTTGTTTAAAAATATTAATTATTATTAATTACATTACCTTGTTACGTTGAAAGTCCGGGGTTTGCAAGGTGAGTCCAGCAGACGATAGCTAAGTTGGTGAACACAAGTCCAAAAAAACTCTTGAATTTATGATATGTATATCTAATCATTATCTAACTAGTTCATTTGATGATTATGATAAGTTTATATATCCATTATCTAACATTATCCTGGTTGGTGGTCTGGAACATTTTTTTCTACAACATATGGGATGTCATCCTTCCCATTGACGAACTCATATTTTTCAGGTGGGTAGGTCAACCACCAACCAGATATATTATACCCTTTGGTTATTTAACGTAGCCATAGAAAATCACCATTTTTAATAGGTAAATCATTATTTTTAATAGGTAAATCATCTATAAATGGGCCATTATCCAATTATATATCCATTATCTAATGATTATATACACTATATATCCAATTTTATATATTTTATGATTATGATAAGTTTATATATCCATTATCTAGCATTGTCTCATGGGCTCTATAAAGTCATTTCGAAGTGGGCTCACCAGGGCCCCAGTGGGACAAAAAACTTGGTGAAATCAGGAGCGTTTGGAGGTGATATTTTGGGTACCACATAGTCACAGAGAATTTCTTTGACCACATGACATATGATAAGAATATATGTGATCAGATTTGCCATATGATAATTTGATGAACATATATTATAAGAATAGATTTCGTGATATTTCGTGATATTTCGTGATATTTCGTGATATTTCGTGATATTGTATCAGTTTGTTGCTTTACCACATTGTTTTTGACAAATGCGCCCCGTTGAACTGTTAAAACTCTCCGTTTCTCACATTCTTCGGCCTCTCGAAGCGTTTTAAACTGCGACGCCATGGCCGACCACAGGCGTATTCCGAGACAGAGCTGAACCAGTTCGGACTGTTCGGAGACGCAGGATGCGGAGAGGATGATTTGAGAACTGGAAGATGGGAAGCACCAAGAAGATGAAATCTAGCCCATGTCTTCCCCATATATCATATATATATATATATATATTTATTTATTTATATTTATAATTATATATATATATATATCAGTATGGCCACGGTTCGTGTCGGTGCGGTTTCCAAGAACCTAACCTAATGCAGGTACGGTACAGTTACAGCAACGTTTCGGTTTCATTTTGGTCGGTGCGGTGCCACAAGAACCTAACCTCAAGCGCGTACGGTTCAGTTAGAGGATGTTTTCGGTTCCTACGTGTCGGATGTATAAAGCATTGTAGCTGCAGTATAAACTTCATATTCGGATGTTTATGGATCATACAAGGGGCACCTAGATCATCCTAGATTCACTTTGAATTCCTACCTGCCGCAAGGGCCGCTTGAAAGCAAAGAATCAAGAAGCTGCAGGCGCGTTCTGTCAGGGCAAAGTAACGGCAAAGGCCTCTCCTGGTTGCAAGAATGGGGGCCATGCAAGACAGTCAGTTTGGTAACCATCCCCAAATCGATGCTACTCTTTTTAACTATGTAGTTTTCTTCGCCCTTGGAATTTCAGGGCTTGTTAAAATCGCGTCCCTTGAGAGTTGCCGCTTCCTAGGGCTTCAAAGTGGTTTCCAAGTGGTTTCAAAGGCTTTTTCAGAGCTGATCCAAATTTCAAATTGGAAAATCAAATTTGCATGGAGGTGCCAGTAACACATGCACTTGTAAATGGGCTAATCCTCTGCAACTGGAAGCAACTGGGGCTCACAACTTCTTTGGTGTATATGCAGTATGGTTGTTTCTTTGTTGTCGAAGCCACGTGACGCTGAAATGCTGTTCACCCATGTTCAACCGAACAAGCTGCTTTCTGTCTTCCTGCCGTTGCAGGTGCAGCAGTGTTGGCTTCCAATGGCTTCTATTAGCTTAAGGCGCCTGGTGATCTGTGCCACAGGGGCTTTGAGGAAATTTGTGGGCAGCATTTGCTACTGAAGGGACCAGAGGTAGTGGCGTGAACGATGACATAATAATATGGCAAATACTTCTCCGAAGTCTTCTTACTGATGGCGTGCCGTTGCTCTGTGTAGTTTCTTTGATGCCCGTGAAATTCCGGGGCTCTTAAAGGTATATACGTACTTCGGAATAATCAATCGAACCTCTTCTTATGGGATAGATCGTCTTCATTCCACAGTTTCTTGCATTGCCCCTTTGGGTTCCGGATGCAGCTTGACAAGAAGGGGTCATGGTCCATAGTTGCTCTCAGCAACACTCAACACATGTCCGGTGACCATTTTTTCTGCATATCATTCAGGCAATCTTTCAGAGCCAACCAGGATATGGGAACCACAGAATGGAACCAAAATTAGAGTTCGAAAGCTAAGGGTCCTTTTGCACCAATTTGCAAGGCGTATAGGAAGGGATGACTAGCTTGTAGATGCAGCGTCATAATCAATTATTGAAGTTTATACTGAATTCTGGAAGTGTTTTACTTTGGCGAGGTGAAAATCTCGCATTGAGATACATAGTACCTACGTAGTCACAGTGCCATGAAGGCTGATATGGAGCGTCGCCTCGACAAGAAGATCCGCAACATGTTGCGGAAAGCTCCGCTCTGGGAGCGGGTGAGGATGGATTCGTTTCCAGTGGGTATCCTCACCTGTTACTTGATCAGAGGATTCTTTGACCACCACTATGGTAAGCAGAGCATGGCTGAGGAAGAGTGGGACGCACAGAGAGATCAGCGCCGCTCGTACCTCAAATTTCTGGAGCACTATGAGGCCGCTGGATTGTTGAGCTGTGAGTGTAGCACTCAGTGGCAGATCATGGGGGAGAAGCTGTCCCGCAAGCGGGTGACCAAAACCACCCAGTATCAGGAAATCTTTGGCAAGAAAGTGAATTGGGAGATGACAGACTGATGCACGCTGCTGTCGGATGCGTTGCGCAACAGCATGTCATTGAAAGATGGCAGAAGACGACTTGCAATCATTATCACCAGCAGGTTTTCGAGCTCACAGCTGAACCGGCGGATCATGCAGGAGCTGCCAGCTGACAAGGACAAGTATTCGAAAGCTGATTTCATCGGTGCTCTGGAGGCAGTCTTGCGCGATTGCAACCACCGGTCTGAGATCATGCACTCGTCTTTCAACAAGGCTGAGTTCCACACCGTTCGTAGGATGACTGCGAACGACGCACGGGATTGGTTCAACAAAGCAATCCAAATCTGCAAACTGGTTTCTCATCGGCTGCAGCTCAGGGTCAATAGAAGACATCTGTGCGCGCGGGTGAGAAAAAACGCACAGCCTGATGACTAAGAACTCCATACCTTATCAATATACATCAGTCAATTTGACATCATTGCACGGCAGGACTTTTCAAAAGAGTTGCTGAAATCTAAGTTGATGACAAACGACATGTCTGGAAGCAAAATGGCGAGTGATTGAATTAGTACAATGACACATTCAGTTGCAACAATATTTTTTAATACCATCGGAATTCCAGGGCATGTACCTTGAGTCCATGTGCATAAGCAAAGTTCCATTGGCTTGTAAGGCTACTGACCTGCAAGTGGCCGACAAGCCCTTCGGTCGCAGCATGGAAGAGGCCCCAACCGGCGGGAAGAAGTGTGAGTTTGTTAGCTTTCTTTTTGGAACAGGAAATGAATATTTATTTGTCATTGCCAGCACATTAGCCAGTGGGAGTGTCTCCACGGAAAGATTTATGACGTAACAGATTTGGAGAAAAGCATTGGAAAGACACTGGAGGTAAATCGCCTGGGTCTGTAACATAAACCGGCGTAGATTTTCATCGTTTCAAAGTGCTTTCAAAGAGATTTCAATCATGTATTTCCATCACTGGTCAATTATCGTTGGTGTGAAAATTCCCTGCAACTTACGAATCATAGTGGAGCAAGGATGAACAAGGTGGGCCGTTAGATGCTTGTATATCCTGGATTTTTTCGAGGCTGTACCAAGGTGGGCCCTTGTCAGAGGTGGAACTGCCAAATTTAGAAGTTGTTTTGTAGGTCGGTACCTATCTCATATAATGAATTTTCCAAATGTCTTTCGAATATAGGTTGAGGCTAGATTTCCTATTCACATTTCCAAATCCAATAAGATTATTCGACCTCAAGAAGTTCCATTCTAGTTTTTATATCCCGGAACCTTCAAACGGTTCAGTTCCACCGGTTCCCGGTTGATTTTCCCCATTGCCGGTTCGGTTTGGTGGCGGTTCGGTTCCTACACCATGCCGTTTCCACCCCGATACCGGGTCGGTTCCTGCATTACCGTTTCGGTTCCGTTCCGTTTCGGTTCCTGTACCGTTTCGGTTCCATATCCCGGTTCGGTTTCTACTTTACCGGTGCGGTTCCTTTACGTTTCGTTTCCTGTCGGTGCCGGTTTCCGGTTCCCGGTTCGTTTCCGCGGCCACCCTGATATATATATATATATACGTACATACTAGTACATGTATACAATATGCATATATATATATACGTACATACTAGTACATGTATACAATATGCATATATATATGTAGAAAATAACCATCAAAGAGATAGGTGTATAATAAAACCAACCATTTTTTGTTCATCATGGGTTTACAATGGGTGTTTGATGGTTTATAACCAGTGACTCTACCAAAATTGTTTTTTTAATGTTTGCATGTTTCTTGTGTTTGCAAGTTGTCTCAAGTTATAGCAGCGTATCACCAACGCATTGTGGCATGTTGCAGTATATTTTTCTCGATAGCGCTTGTCTAGAACCAAGTAAAGGTCTATTTCCAGAAGCATATCACTTTCCAGGCCCAGTTTTGTTTTGGTTCCAGTCAATGCCATTCGCAAGCATGTTAACTCACCATCAGCTACTCCACCGATCCAATGCAACATATATTCATGATCCATTGTTGGTTGCAGAAATTGTAGAGGTGTTGTTTGCCTATGATTCGGCGGTTGATCTCCCCAATTAGTATAATTTCAATACTCATTTTATCTTAGTTTTATCTCTTGATATCCAACTTGTGGTATACCTACTTACTTGGAACATCTTAGTAATGTCTTCTATCCCCAGTTCTGGAATATTCGATCCCCTATTATAGGACTATTTGGCTTATCATGGATGATAAACGACGGTCCCGATTGGTGAAAAACCCTTACAGTTGGTGGTTCTAGTCACAAGTGGAGATGCAACCACAGTGGGGTTGTATCCCAACTGACGGTTATAATCCTTGTCATAGCATTTTGTAAGCTCAACTGCCCAAGCACCTTGTAAAATGAAACCCGCATCTGGCCCGTGAATGGCATCCCAATCTGTCTCTAAATCACGCATAACTGGGGGGTGCCCCCCAGTAAAAAAAAAACTGGCGAAACAAATCCCCTGGAAAACTCTAGTTATATCCCCCATAAATCCTAGTTGCTGTAGTTATAAACTAGCTTACTGTAGCAGACTATGGGGCCCCGGCCTGTAAGTCACATAACACCCGTATGATTTGGCTCTAATTTACCTTGCCCACTGAGGGTTTTTGCCATCTTCTTCTTGGGATTCTTCATCGTATCTTCGGCCGAGACGGAGTTCGGTTGGCATTCCTCAAATGCCTCACAAGTTTAAGGTTGTTGGGACCATGTTTATTATTTCAATATCATTGTAGATATGTTGAGTTTGCCAAGAATAATTGGCACAGAATGATTTGCACAAGAATGCCAATAATCAACAGTGTCAATAATCATACTCTTAATGATTTGCACTGGGAATAATTGGCGCAGAATGCCATTTGCAACAATTGGATTCAATTGGTCTCATTGACGACCAAGCAGCACCAACGTTGGTAGCACACCCCATCCTGACAGTGGTCTGCAGTGGCCACATGGAGATCCCGTTGGTAAAGCCGTGGTGAATGGCAGATTAATGGGTCATTTTCCCACAAATGGGAGTTTCCATAAATTAAATGGGGATACCCTAAAATGGAGGGTTTGCATGGAAAAACCATCTATAAATGGCTGATTTGAGGGTGCACCCATTTCAGGAAATCTCCAAATGGTGCCGTGCAATACTCCAAAAAAGCATGACATGAACTTGTTTGTTTGGTATCCATGGTTCCTTGTTGTTGTCAGTTGTGATCATGTGTCTTTGTTTCTACGGCGTCCTTTTCTCACTCCTCGCTTGGGCAAAAGAGGGTTACTGGTTACTGCATGCACCAATTGAACAAACTATTTCAAGATGAGAATATGAAACGAAACTAAGCCTCGCTAGCTACGGAAAATGGTCCATCTATGGAGGAGGTACTTGTTTTATTTCAATGTTTTTTTTCCCACTTCGCAAGCTGTCATCACCAGAGGGCTTCTACCCAGAAAACGCCACACATGGCTTAAATGGTTGACCGGCTGGGAGCAGCCACTCCACATGGGTCATGGTCAAGTCAGTTGGATTAGATTTTTGGATCCGTGGTGTATAATTCATCCATATGTATATATATATATAGAACATTATATTACCCCTATAATCTCATATATGAGTGGAGATATTCCATATTCCTAATTGGTGCCTGTCACCCATGATTTGTGGGGCCCGAAGTTTTTTGGGGCATAGTGGGATGAACTGGGATGACCACCAGCAATACCATAGGGCTATGGTAATGGAAAACTATGGAGCGATGTCGACTCCTGAAATATTTTAGTGGATGACTATATATATATATATATGAATACTTGTGACATCTTATGAATATAGATTAACATAGATCCCCAAAGAGGATTTAATGGTATATGGTGTGTATATATATATATATCTGGTTTTCGTTGTTTGGAACATGGCTTTTATGACTTTCCATTCAGTTGGGAATGTCATCATCCCAACTGACGAACTCATATTTTTCAGAGGGGTAGCTATACCACCAACCAGATATATATATATATATGAATACTTACAATGTGAGGCCCCCCAGTTATAAGTGGGTTTTTAAGCCTCAGTAACTATAGTTATAAGTACCATAAACCATAGTTATTGGAGTTATAAACCAACTTAGCTATCTTGGGGGCCTCACATTGTATGAAGTCTTATGAATACTTCTGACAACGCTTTTTGACCGACATCCAAAACAACGGGATTCAATCCGCCCGCGTTTTTCCTATGGAAAACATTTGGTTATCAACCATGGACCATGAATAAGGTATCCACAAGAAAAATATTGACAGATTCCAATGATCTCACCATAAAATCAATGATTTGGTATCACTCTTGATGTAATTGATTGTTTTTTTTTGAAAGTGCCCATTATTCTCATATTGGTGGTGATTATTTCCTGTCACATTCCCACGTTTCATTAGTAATATGACACATCATCCGTATATTCCTCATATTTTATAAATGTACAATAAATTTCCTTATGATATCCCATTATTCCCTGTCATATTCCCATAAATCGCTAAATCCTCATATTTGGGCCGGTTTAATCCTTAAATCTCAGATTGGAGACTTCGCACTGCGTCGTGGGGTGCTTCGGTGTGCGTCCCGGGTATCCTAAGTCCTAAGTGGCGAACTATTTAAAAAAAGCCCAGTCATGTACTGTAGTTGTGGTCATTTATCAGTTATAAGTACTTATAACCCCATTTATAGAATGTATAATCCCATTTATAACCAGTTATAACTGGTAAATGGCCATAACTGTGTAGGTCCACAAAGCGAAGATTTCACCAGGTGATTTGCCTCAACTTAGCTATCGAACTTGAAGACTTGGGATGTTTGGGACCTCAGCATTTTTGAAAAAAAACTGTTTGGCAGAAAAAAAAACCAGTTAGATACTCACTATAATCATGGTTAGTAAGGGAAATCATCCCCAAATGGCCTTAATTCGGGGGTGTCTGGCCCAAGCTTTCACGCAGCACACCTGACAGGCCTTGTAGGTCTGCTGATTGGGTCTCGCTACATTCGATTTGCCATGTCACGACCTCCTATGTGGCTTCGACCGCTGGAGGACA
>Ga0126342_10004796_pt1 | contig 23271 bp, 24 predicted proteins | sample Cyp1metagenome_FD_92528 | JGI IMG/M metagenome (GOLD analysis project Ga0126342, IMG submission 92528) | Coral microbial communities from Lord Howe Island, Old Settlement Bay, Australia - Cyphastrea 1 metagenome | ecosystem: Host-associated > Invertebrates > Cnidaria > Coral ...
CTTGCTTGCTTGCTTGCTTGCTTGCTTGCTTGCTTGCTTGCTTGCTTGCTTGCTTGCTTGCTTGCTTGCTTGCTTGCTTGCTTGCTTGCTTTCCTGGGATGAATTGAAAACAAAAATAGGGATATTTTTATATATTGTATAATTTCCCTGACATAGCTCCAGAGAATTCCATAGACACGATTGGGATCGATCAGGTGAAATTCAACTTTTCTAATTTTTCTACGTTCTCCAGCACCATCTCAGCTCACGACATCGTAACATCCGTGCTGACATCCGAACTACCTGAGGCACAATTCTTTCAAATGCACGACCGTCCACTGCTGAACGTCATCTTTAGCAACACTTTTTGGTCTGCTTCACATCCAAAGACGTGTTCTAATGAGATGCCATTCAAAATTAATTTTCCTTAAGTTTGCGAACATTTACTTACATGATCTTACATGTATGTTAATAGATGTTGCAAGTTTCTGGAAGTTTCTGTGCCGGTATCTTGGTACAGTGGGAGATCTTTGTCACCACTGACAGCCCTTGCTGCATTGCAAGCCTCCGACTCTGCCATCTTCCCATCGCCTTGACAACTTCCAATTTGCCAACTTTGCCAACATGGCCTCAACATGAACTTCTGATAACAAACATGTCTGCGACAGTTCTATCCGATGTTCGTCCTCCGTGTGAAGTTTGAAACTGCCATCGAATCGAGCCTTCGGTCTAACTCCATAGGAGGGATCTTTGCATCCTCAGACGCAAAGATACCCAAAGGATATGTGCAGAACATGGAAAATCATGGAAAGTCGCCAATAGGGGACAATGGCGGAGGTTGTAATATGTGTTAAATGCAGTGTCTGCAGTGTGGTTATTTCTTCACTGCTTGCACATGCTTGCGTCATGTAAACAGAATCCAGCACTGATAGCACAGTGTAATCTATAGCAAGTCACCCAGTGCTTCTCCTCAGCTTTCAGCAAAGCTAGCAATCAAAATTGGCCCTCAATGTGGAAAGCAGGAAAGCATGCATGTTACAATGTTGCGCAACCAACTGCAAACAACATCAGACTGAAGTTCCCGCAGAGCAAACCAAACTGTCTTATCTTCGTCTCTATCTTTATTCTTATCTCTACCTCTCTTTCTCTCTCTCTCTCTCTCTCTCCCCCGCTCTCTCTTTCCAGGGCTGCAAACACGTTCAAATCAATCCTGGCCTCAATCGGTTCAAAGGACCACTGCCCGGTAGCAGTAGAGAGATGAGATAGGGACAAGGAAACGCATATCCGGCTCTCATATATACTTCTGGCTTGTACAACGCCTACTGTACCAGGTGTGGGAAGGGCCCTAAAGGGAAAAGGGCCATGGTGAAGCAAAAAGGGGCAGACTGCCTGTGCGAGTTAATCCTCATGCCTCTAGACAGGTGAGGACGAGCTGGAAGACTGCTAGACCACAGGGCCCACGGCTCGGACAAAGCAGTAAAAATAACAACTTTGTCGGGGAGGCAACGCACCGCCGCTCGGGCGTTCTCCGGTTGCAAGGTGATGCTCTTCTGTCAATTTGCTGGAAGATTCGCCTGCATGAGCAGCAAGGAAGCTGCCAAGCTGCCGGAAGACAGTCATGCCGGTGGGTCCCCAGCCGCCAGCACACCCTTCCGCAACCAGAGGTAGGAACTGCAGCTCCTGAGCCTGACATTGAGCTTCTGTCGGTTGGTGCATGCGCTTGCGCTCTTCGTGCACCAAGGCGGCATGCCCCCCATGACCAACAGTGGCGGGGAGCACGCCCGAGCGAAGGCCGCTGGAAACCAATGAAGACCCCATCCTGGGACCCAAACGTCAGCAGGTCGGCGGGCGGAAGCCTGGCTCAGCGGTGTCCTGGCTTCGCATATAGCTTCCAGGCCTTAGCCAAGATGAGCCGTATACCTGCCGTATACAGGAGTGTTTACATGTAGCTTCCAGGCCTTAGCCAAGATGAGCCGTATACTTCTCCAGTTCTGGGCTGAAGCCTGCAGTGGCGAGCTTGGCCGCGAAGAAGTTCCGCAACCTCCGCAAGGGCATACCCGAGCGTGCTCTCCGAAGGAATCCGCCACCCCGTTGCAAAGAGGGCAAAAGCCATCGGACGGTGCACTGGGAAGGGTCAACCTCCCGGCGCCGGGTTGTTGAAGAAGTTGGAGGTAGCCTTTGGCAGCTTCGCCAGGAGTGGAAGCCATCAAGCGGGCCAGCTGTGCTTTATCCACACTGGCTGACAACTCTCGTTGCTGACAGGACGGGGCCAAGGCTTGAACTTGGTCCTCAGGCAAGACCGCCTGGTTGTAAGAGGCCAGTGCCTGGCTGACCCATGGCGGGGCGATCCGATAGGAAGGATCCAGTTCAAGGCCCGTGGCGAGTTGGCTTACATCCCCGGCCATGACCAAATCATCCAGGTAAGCGAAGCACACGTCGCAGGATCCTCTCGCAGCAACCAAAGCCGGTTGAAGGGCTAAGGAAAACAGCAAAGGACCGAGGGGATCACCTTGCTGTTGTACTCCACCACAATAAAGAAGCCGGGAGTGTTGCGAATAGCACCAATCCGCCCAGCAGGTGAGGCCAGGCAAATCTTGCGGCACAGCACGGAGGACGGCTGCCCGGTCGACCAAGTTGAAGGCATTGCGAAAATCCAAGCGAAGGATGACTTTGTCAGGTTGGCCAAGGTGGCGGTGTACCCAGTCCCGCGCCACATGAACACCACATTCAAGGTCGCCCGGCACAGCGACCACGATCTGCACCGGCCCGATCTCGCCTCTGTTTTCACTGCGCCGGCGCTTCCCCTCGAGCCATCCGGCTTTTGAATTGAGCATCTAGGGTTGTTGATGACGCTGTTTCTTTCTTTGGAGAGCAACTTTACGTGTTAAGTTTTTCTTGCAAGGCATTAAGTTGCTGATCCAGATTCATCAGAGACAAGAAGATTGTTCGTTGCTGGTAGGTTGGGCTGTAGTTTTTATCTCCATAATCTTCTTTCATCTTCTTTCCTCATCCTTTCTCATCTTTTCTCTAAGATGTTCAGATATGTCCAGAAAGTCCTCCCTTTTTGTCCAGGTTTCCTCCAGAAGTGCTGACCACCTCTCTGCTAGCCCTGTCTCTGGGCGGAGGCTGCCAGCGAAGCCAGCAACTCCTGGTGCCCGGAGATCGGGACTGGGAGCTCGTGTGGCAGGTTCAGGTGAGATTGACCGACCTTGGCTGCACAATCACATCTTCCATCGTCTTCCATCGTCTTCCATGTTCCATGCAGCTAATCATGTTGCATCAGCTTCCTTTCCCACTCGGCCTGGCCCGTGGTATCTTGGGAAATGACGGGAAATGGTGAAAAATGCAAACATAGTTTTCACCCCTTGTTGTGGAAGCACCTCATACCTAAAGAATTTCAGTGGAGAGCTGCTCCAAAGAGTCATGAAAGAGTTGATCATCCCTGCTCTACATTTCTCTACTAGTTCCGACATCTTCCGACATCATGCATCAGAATTGTCTACATATTGTCACCAAGAAGGCTATCTCAAGACTATCTCAAGACTCTTTTGTCAAGTCTTAATTTTAACATTGTACATCGAAACAAGCTACTCACTCTCACTGGAGGCCGGCTTGGGATGGTTGTCATCCGCGTGACACTCCTGGGCGAGACTCAAGACTGGGTCTGCATTGTTTGCAAAAGCAAAAAAGGCTTTGTGCATTACAGATGCATTACAGTACTACATATTACAGGATATTACAGGTGCGATAGGTGATGTGCACAGCCCTTAAGGTGCACGTGTCACATTGGTAGATGCAGTTTGAATGGTAGCTGTACTCGCCTTTGTGGGTGGTCAGATCAAGGATTTCCACAACAGGAATATGACATTCTAGATACAATACATTATATACATTATATATATTCATGCCATTTAATGCATTCCATTTGCTTTGGCTGGAGGCAATATGGAGAGATGGTTCAACCTTAAACACAGCTAGAAACGGTGTTGAGATGTGGTGGCCTGACGTGGCCTGTGCATGGAGGAACAAAGATGAAAAAACAGCATGTCCTGGCAGTGCTGGGCAGAATCGGCAAGGGGGCGCTTTGAAGCGGTCGCGTTGTGGGAGCCACTGATGAAGAGGGTGGTAAAACCACCACCCTTCTGATGCTCGGACTCAGACTCGGAGAAATGCTCCTGACTGATTTCTGAGAGCAGGATGCTGCAGGATGCTGCAGGATTGGTATCTAAAGAGTTTTAAAAGGATTTTAAAAGGATTTTCAAAGGATTTTAAAAGGATTTAAGAGTAGCAAACGAAGCCGATAAATGCCTTGCAATAGCAAACAGTCCTATGCCTCCGGCTGTCTTCTCGCTTATAGACAGAGTCTCTTTATTTGATTCGCTGTTACTGTATATCATTAGCTGTAGTAGTTTTAGTATATCATAGTTTATCCGTATATTCGTATATGTTGCATGCTGATACACCACATTGTGTCAGTGCTATACAGGCTATACAACGATAAATGCAGCTCTTGTTGAACTACTGGAACAAAATGAACAAATACTTGTACTTATTGTACTGGAAGAAATCGTTTGGACTCAGCCTATACTTCCCGAGTCTGTCCCAATCTCGCCAAATACGCAGGATCATGGTACTAAGTCGGAGATTACACTTGAATTAAAGAAGATGTTTGAATCCAATTGTAGTTGACGGATGTTGATGGTTTGAAGATGTTCGAAGAAATGGAGTCCATTTTCAAACTGAAAGGTTTGTGTGTCTTCGTTCGAATGACCCCAGCTTGTGTCATCCTCACACGGCTCCCCATTGGCAGCGGGGAAGGCGGCCGTTGCCAACCGTTGTGACCAGCACAGGGTCGCGGGCTGGCCGCCAGTGGCATGCAGCCTGGTCCGTAGTCCAACCATGGAATACCTCAAAGGCTGCAGCATTTCTATGCATGTCTGACATCTGATGTTTCTGTTGGCAAATGTCCCCAAAGCTTGCAGTGACAATTCATCCGACATCAATCTTCTCAGACTATACATGCAATGCCAGGCAATGCCACCAGGGCACCAAAACAGCTTAGTGCCCTAGTTCAAGGGGTACCAAACCAAGACCCCTCAAACGATGCACTTTGGACATCCTTATCCGACATCTATGTAGCGGTCCATAGCTTCTCTGAAATGAATGGGTTCTAGGTTGCAGTTACAGGTTACCATCACGTTACAATTTCATCGGTTTTGGTTCTGTTGGATTCTTTGGGATTCTTTTGACACATGAATTCATATAATTTTCATAATATAATTCATGAGATATTCATGAGGACATGTTGACACCAGCGCACCTGCAGCGATCAGCCCTGGAGGTGCCAGAGACTTCATGGGACGAAGGGGATGGTGAGGCTCCATGGGCGCCACATCACCTGAGCTCAGCCACGATTTACCGCATTTGACGCCACGGCCTAAGATATATTAAGACATATTAAGACAATTAAGACTTTATTATACTTTATTCAGATATCCTAAGCATGAAATATCTAAGATCATCTAAGTATGCCTCAAATGCACTCTGAGCACTGCACATTCAAGACATGTCAGCTTTTGGATAACCGTTTCTTGAAACACCTTGAAACCGTATTCAGGACTCTCACCATGGGAATTCTTGGTTCAGTGAATTTATTGCATGGCATCTTGGACATTTCTGAACCATCGTGTCAGCATGTTTAGGCATCAGCAAGGAACCCTTCGGCTGTGCCAGTGGTGGCAATGGCTCACTTCGTGAGCTCACAGCAGATGCCGCAGCAGATGCCACATCGTGCCGTGGCCGTGAACGAGCTCGGGGTGCTGGCGGAGGTGGCGAAGGTGGCATGAAACTTCCACGACTTGGACCACTTGGGTAGAGGGTCTTCACCTGGCGAGACTGGAGGTTTCATACGTTTCATAAATCTATATAAGTCTGGCCTCACAAAGGATGGACCATGGATGGTAAGCAGTCCCCCAGTCCGCATATGTCACCCCATGCTGTTGCACATCTTGCCTCATCACTGAAGCTGCCGTAGAAAGTACTCACCTCTGGCTGCTGAGTGCCAAAAGACACAGGAACTCTCGCCATTGCTGTCATCGTCGCTGGCAGATTTCGAAGATTTTCTGATTCTTTGGCCAGATCGGGCCAGATGTGAAGGAAACTTGAGCGAGCAATTGTATATGCCTCTCTGGTTGTTCAAAAATGTTCAAAACACACACATAGAAGCAAACTCAAAACCAGTGCCAGCAAGTGCTACAGCAAGCATATTGAGTTCTGAATCTGGTACACGATTTAATGCACATGCCTTTTCAAGACGGCTGCATTGTTCGAAAGACTCTTCGATGTTGTGTTCCACGATTGAACTCTCATGACTCTTATGACTCTCATGCTCCGTCATGTAACACCATCTTCCCTCATGTCGTCTCTGTATCCTGGTCCACTGGTTGACATCTGTATCTGATTGTCGTATTCTTTACTCCGGAGCGGGTAGCTCCAAGTTGTAGACCACGAGGCATTTCACAACTTTGAACCAATGGGGGCTCTGGCATGATCTTCACAAACAACACGCACAACATCATGCAGAATGACTCGAGCAACGTCTTTTAGAAGCTCTTTAGGATTGAAATGAACAAAAACAAATACACAGGGGCCTCCGCCGTTTTGAGATGCTTCATCAATGAATCATGAATGGGAATGATAGGATTGGAATGCCTTGGATACATTCAGACAAATATGACCATTGGACCATGAAAAACCAGGACGGGCAATCACCAACGAGGGAGACACGGATGAGAACACGTGTAACATGTGCGACACGCTGACGTGACCTTGAAGATCCGAGCCGCGGAAGCGACAGAAGCGACGACCCTGGATACCCACTCGCGTCACTGTCCGGCCCATGCGCTGATGCGCACTATATAATTTATCATGATGATTCACATTGATTCACTATGTATCTATATAATGTCTATATACACATAAGCTATCATAAACTTACAAAGATATCTTACATGCACAACATCTTGAATTACCATGCGATCTCTGTTCACCAAGGCGGAAGGTTAGCCTGCAGCTTCTAAGTTGACGATCCGGACACTCAAGAAACCTGGAAGCATCTGGAAGCTCAAATCTCAGCCCCATTTTTGCTTTGGATTCCATTTGTCGTTGGCACAGGCTCTGGCCATTCGTTGGGCCATGCACCCGCAGCCAACTTGGAGATATGTACAGTTTTTGTCCGCTACATCGCATTCCCTCTGAAGAGTTCGGGGCCTGTGCCACAGCCAGAATCTAGGTAGCTAATGACTGCTAATGATAGGCACATGATAGGCATGCTATTATCATAAGACATGATAATTCATCAGCAATGATGATAGATATGATAGTGTCAACACATGGAATTACATTGGTAAATCGTTGGTACAAATGTTGCAGCGATGCTGCCTGAAAGTTGCTGGGGTCATCCGCAGGGACACCATCTGGCCGGTTGCGAAGATTGGCCTGGCGTGGAAAATGGTAACTCAGACACGGGCACCAATTTGCAACATAAATTTCAATCAGTCAAACTTGATAAAATTTCAATATATCTTCATTAATTTCAATAAAATTCGATTCACTGTCCTCTCGGGTGCCTAGTGGTTCAAACTGGTTCCCTAATGGACTTATTGGATCCCCTCGCCGGACCATTTCCGAATCTCAGCCTGACGATGGAAACTTTGCCTGCGAGGTGTCAGATTGGAGTGAGTCACTTGGAAGCTGCGGAAACACATACATACAAATAAATACAATTGCATAGTGCTTTCAATGATTCCGTTGATGATGCATCTCTGTCCAAGATGTGTGGATACATTGGATACATGTGGATACAAATACATATGTATACAGTGAAGTATATACTGCACACATCGCAATTCGTATGCATAATATTCGTGAGCCTGGCCGTTGTATTCCCAAGTTGGTGTGACAAATTGTGTTTGGTGCCACCGCTTCAATGCCTTTGCTGCCGCATTGCCTTTGCCTCTCTGGTGGTTCAATGTAGTTCAGTTGTGGCTGCCCTAGTTGGTGTTGTTGTTGTTGTTCTTCTTCTTGTTGTTGTTGTTGTTGTTGCTGTTGCTGCTGCTGCTGCTGCTGCTGTTGGTGTTGGTGTTGGTATTGGTGTTGTTGTTGATGTTGATGTTGTTGTTGTTTGGAGTTGGCCAACGGTTCATGTCTGGTGGCTGTCGATTCAGAACATGGCGCTCCACCTGAGGCATCCCCAAAAAAAACATTGGATGGACGTTTGGTGGACCATCTGTCCGTGTGACTCAAACATTTGGGAATACTTTACAATATATTTGTTTAACAGATTTTAACATATTATAATATATATATATAATTATATATATAATGTACAGCATCATGGATTGCCAGCCCGCATTGGCGGCAGCACATGTACCAGCGTATCTCTCCTTGCTGCCTATACGGAGCTCGATGTAGCAGCTCCCGTGTGTGTTTTGCGGCCCCAAGAATAGGGCAAGATTCTGGACCCAGACTGGCCTCCAAATTCGTGGCCCCATTTTTGGGCCCATGGTCTGGGCGCCCGAGTGTCCATAAATTGCGCGCTGGACGGCGGCAATTGACGCTAATTATTCAATTTTTTTTGCGCTTGGTTGCGACATGTTGCGAAGATGCTGGTTTCACAGTATATTGAAACAAAAAAAGAGAGCAACATTGAAATCATTGAATAACTCCCCTTGGCGTGCTAGCCTGCAGCTCCGGCTCCGTCTTCGCTTCGGAGCGTGACCTGGGCCAGGCACTCTGTGGGTACCATGGAAACCCAGACTTAGCGCACAAAGCATGAAATACCCAAGTGGGACTTTACGATCTCTATATACCTAAATCCTATAATGTCCTATAATCCACTTGGGACAACTCAAATGTAAACCGTACAAACACTTCTTCTACCATTACACATGATAGCTCTGGTATCTTGAGGGGTACAGGTCGCTAGTCGCGTTTGGTATTTACGCAAACATATCTGTACTTGCAAATAACAATTTATGCCTCTTACAGTCTTACATGAGATATCACCCTCAGAAGTGCAACTTGGGAGCGGTATGACTATACCTAGCATGCTTGTGTATCTCAATTAAACCGTCTATCTGTCGGACAGCCCCCACGAGCATTCAAACAATGATACTGGCCATCAACAGCATCCCCCTCGTCTTGACTATACATCCAACATCAGTAAGCGCATCTTAATGACTCAAGAACATAGCTTCACGACTCAATGACTGTTGTGGCTGTCGAATATCCTAAACATCATGCGATCAGGACCATCCCAATCATGCGTCCCAGGAGCAACGGTTGCACTGATTCGAGGACCCGCTTAAATCCACACTTGTCCAATAAACCCTCCGCAGAAAAGTGGTCATGAAACCAAACATATTAAGGTTGCCTAAGAAGATCACAGGCGGCCCGGTGTTCTAAAGGTGGCCCCCTCCATCTCGATCTCCTTACGTGAACAAGAAAAACTGATTCCTCTTCTTCCCTTTCTTCTTCCTTTTTATCCTGCTCCTCTGCTTCTTTTTCTTTTTCTTCTTCTTCTTCTTCTGCTTCTTCGTCTTCTTCTTCTTCCGTCTCTTAGGCCTTCTCCCCTTCCCGACCATCCGTATTGTCCGGATTGTCCCGACCGTCTCAACCATCTCAACAGTCCCGTCCCAACCATCCCGACCATCTCAACCGTGCTGATCCCTGACTCTGCAATTCGAACAGCTCCGATGTCTGGCCACTGGAAGCTGCAATAAATTCGATTGTGACACCGTTTTGCGGAACAAACCATGAAACAATCAAGCATTGAGCCAGCTGAGAGGGTCCAACTGCACATGTCCTTGACGGTGTGATTCCAGTTCCTGTCGATGGGATCGGATGGGCAGTGTGGAGGGTTGATGAGGGTTGTAGAAAGGCATGTAAAAGAGCTACTGCAGGATTTTGACAATCATGACGATGGGAATTTTCTCCATGAAGGTAAGGACCAAGGACTATGCCGAACTACTTTTATAAGTTCAGTGTCAGAGAACCAACAAAGTCTCTAGGGAGCAAAGCAACTCGCAACATTCGCAACACATTGTGTAACAGTTCAGTGATGTTCAGTGTAACACATTGTGTAACATTCATCAAATTTCATCAATGATCCAGTGGCCTGCTGCATGCAGCGTAGGATTTGGACACCGCTCGCCAGCTTCAGCCAGCTTGTGAAGACTGCCTGCAAAGCCGATTGGGCTGCTAGCAGCCTGCTAGCGGCTGCTAGGATGCTATGCCAGACCTTTGTGGTGCCTTTGACTTGTACCTTTTATATCCTTTTGTCGCATTCATAGTTGAAGCTGGTCTCTCAGCTGGAAGATACAATCCAACCACCACACAACATTGCGTTTCCGAATTGAAGCAATCTGCCAACACTTATCGGCTGTAATGCTGGCGGTTTTTGATGCGAGAACCGAGAACTTGAGGTTGGACTGGGTGCTGAAGGGACATTGGTGGGGAGTCCAGATTGTTTGAGACCACGGACTTACTTGAAGGAGTTGGGTGACATGGTTTCAGAATCTTTGATTCCGTGCCTTTGTCCTTTGAGTGTGGGTGATTTGGTCACAGTTGTGCTTACTATAGGCCGAACGCATAAACTGCATTGACATATCTTTCCATCTTCTCTGTTGTGCTGATTCGCATCACAGTTTGATCATGAAGAGGAAGAAGAGGAAGAAGAGGAAGAAGAGGAAGAAGAGGAAGAAGAACTCAATCACTTGCATTCCACGCTTCTCCGCGTTTTTTTGACTCGAAGGCCACTGGTTTAGGCCGGCGCTCAAGGCTCTTTTTTGAGCCGCACATGCATGGGCTGATGGAGAAAAAGGATTTGGAGCCTCCAGGGTCTCTCTACGAATCCTTCATTAACACATTTCATTTTGAGTGCATAGACGGCGTAGACATAGAAGACTGATGGTTCTTCAGCCAGCCAAACACCTTTACGAACAACAATTGACAACAGTTGGATCTGTCTGACTGAGACACTTTGCCACGTCACGAGGCTACTGGCGGTCAATGCATCTTTGGGAAATCTTCCGGAACCCCCTGAGTCCCATTGAGTCCCCCTGTTGCCTTCATCATGGAATGAGGCGTAGATAGGGGTCTGATGCAAAACCTCGGGTCAGAAATGGGCTCAAGAGATCTCAAGTGTGTACGAAGGAAATCCGAATCAGTGAGGTCGAGTCTGTGTCAACGTCAACGCTGATGTGTTCTCGCTCGTCATTGGCATTCTGATTCTCTGGCATGTATGCTGCAACCACCAAGACCGCTCCTTGTTCAAGGCGGTACAAATGGTATATACAGTTCCTGACACCTGGTATCCTGAAAGAGAATGCAATTCGTTGAAAGGAATCCCACACCCAGCAACTAAGCTTCAACCCTTGCCATCAACTCTACAGATATACGCTGGGAATCGAACGCAAACTCTGCCTTGACGCGGAGTGTGTGAGAACTTGCAAACCAGTACAGTAGCACATTGCAGTGCAAACGTCAGTGGTGAGACATTTCGATCCTCTTAGGATTCTTCTGCTACTGCTAAGGTTGCATTGAAAAGGGGTGCAAATGACTACACATCCGTCAAGATTGAGCAGAGTAAATAGAGTACACCCCTGAACCACGTATCTGGTTCTAACTTCCGGTGAACCCAAAGCAGGGACTCGCCAGAGAACAGGATGCTACAGCAATAGATTTGACCTTCTGAAAAAAAAATAGTTGTGACAACATAGACGCCTCCTTTTCCGGGAACTGAACTCAAAAACGAATTGCCATATCTTGCGGCTGAACCGATTGAGTGCTCCCAACTTCTTGATGATTTGCCTATGACTTACCTAGAACTGACCCCGCCTGGAATAAGAACTTTTGAGTCTCATATTGCAAACATTGTCAGACATTCTCTTCCAGATTCTCCGAGATAATTCACCAGCAAAGCCTGACCAAATGCATGGGTTCGAGTCTTCTCACCGTCGGATTTTGTGTTGCTCGTTGATTATGTGCAGGATGAGGTGCTGCATGCTGTAGAACCTGACTTCGAAGCCGCCTCAAACGTACATCCTTCGAGGACAGCTGTGCAAAAAAAGATTCTGAGCATTATTGTGTCTGGACTGAAAGATGCAAAGATGCACTTAGCAGAAAGTCAGGAACTGCAAGTCAAAGTGGGATCGGCAAAACTAGCTTCTTGCGTTGATTTGAAAAGGACCATTTGCAAATTACAGTAAATTGACTTGAATGAATGCAGCTGAATGCAGGAAAAACGCATTCCATCGAATTTGGAACACAAAATGCAACTCGTTGATGATCATTGTGACTCATTGTGACTCATTGTGATCACATGTTTGATACCGCACAGTGAATCGTCTGAATCGTCTCATCTCTCATCGTTTTCCATGGCCCTCCGCGGTCCTCACGCCAGGCCTGCAAGGCCTCTCGTGTTAGGCGTCGCAACTTGCCATGGCGCATGCCTTGGAGGGCACCTGGGCAAGGTTGATGCCATTTCCATGCCATTTCCTACAAATTCCTCAACATGTTACGGAACTATTTATAGCATTTTATAGCTCTTCCATGCTATTCCTCAATTTCCATGGTTCATGAATTCTTCATGATGCTCAAGCATGGTATCTATTCAAAATGTTCAAAATAATTTCAAATCATATCAAATCCAGGAATAGATCGGATGGTTGGGAGGAGTTGGGACAGCATCCGCATTGTGTAGGGTTGAAGATTCTGGTAGTTTGTGCAGGAGTGCGTTTTGTAGCTTTGAGGTGTTCAGCACCAACAAGCTGCAGGGGAAGCGGAAGGGCTGTGTCAGTCGCCCTGAACATGTTCCCACGCAATTTCGATCATCTGAACGATTGCAGCGAATTGTCAAGCTGCCAACTACCTGTTTTTTCCGAGTAAACGTATTATGATTTCAGGAAATACCATTGTCTCTGCTCAGTTCTTAAGCTTCAAGTGCTGCAAACAGACCTGTACCGTGCTGCAGCTGGAAGCCGAAATCCAAAAAGTTCCAGCTGCAAAATCCAATCGCGGCCAAGAAGCGAATTCTTAGCCTGCCGTCAAGAAACAGCTGACGGCTAGGCCGACATAGCTAGAATTCATTTAAAAAGGATGCAGCAAGTACGAATCTTGATCCCAGAAGCCATATGAAGCCATTGATTGAGAAACATCCTTGATCATGGGTTGCAAAAGTATCTTTGATCTTCTGGCCAGTCAACTTCAGTCCGAGTTCAAAGTGGGATAGATTTCGAAATCACCTCAATGGCCTGTTGGACATGTTGGCGTGTGCTATCTTCAGGTGGTACCTCAGCTAGCCTGCTCAGTCCGGTCTAGGTCCCTGAATCTGGCTTGCTTTTTCTTTCATTCTACAGTGATTTCTGCTCCGGTCCCATGAAATGAGAACCGACCAGAATCAGTCCTGTAATTCTCCTCTTGCAGTGCTACCAGCAGAAGATCAGTGATTGCTTCTGCTGACTTTGCCTGATCAAATTCACAATACAGAGCACCATTGATCTTTGGACACAAGTGCCTCTAGCTAACAAGTGAAGGAAAATCACACAACGGCACGTGGACAAAAGGGTCTTTTTGGAAGAGGAAGAGCGATGCCTGTCACTGAGTCCAAGTGCTTTGGAATTGGGAGTAGTTCCAAACAAGGACTGCTTATTATAATATATATATATAATTATATGTATATATATATGTATTGCACAGGTACTAATACACATGCATGAAGATAAGATACATGTACATAGACTGACACATGGAGCTGGATTCTTGTTGCCCAACAAATGGTAGGGATCAGTACTGAGCAAATAGACTCTGCTTTTCAGGCAAATGGCAAGAAACCACCTCTGTAAATATCCTCAAGCCCAAAGGTGACTCCCCACGAGCGCAGTGAAAATCCAAGGACAACTCGGAAAGAAACACACTTTGTAGTTGGTGATCTGATCATATCGATTGTCGGGTGGCAGTGTTGCCATGCCTGATGTTTGATGCATAGAACTAAAGGAACTAAAGGAACTAAAGGATATTAAAGACAATCCTACAAATTCATCTACAGTAATTTCCCAGCCCAACTCTGCAAGCTCAGCCTCCTGGCACTTCCTAAGTATGCCCAAAAGAATCTGGCAAGAATTCAGATGGTAAATAACATCAAAGAACAACTGTCTGCGGCAAGTGGATGTCTTCAGACCAACTCGGACCAACTGATGTGGCTCATTTTGTTGTGAACAAGTTAAGTGTTTAGGTTGTCGACTTCGGCCTTCCATGCTCACTCAGAAGGTTCAATATGAAATATCGCGATTCAATACGTTCATGGTTCGCTGGCAAGTGGCATCTTCATCTAGCTTTCCAATCTTTCCATCAAGGTACTGAATTCAGTCAGACAGCATCCAAAACTGTTAAAACTTCAAGCTGCTTGGACAGTTTCTGCCAAGTTTCCTGTCCTTCCAATCCCCCGTGGAACTTGAGCAGCTCTGCACATCCATCGCAGAACTGTACCCAGCTACAGCTAGGTGGACGCGAAAATGGACATCAGTTGATACTTCATCTCATTATGGATGGACATCATTCAGTTGAAGATCATTGGTTGATAGAGCGTCGAATTTGCGCCGATATTCTGATCCAATGTGTTCTGCATTCAGTTCCGGCGGTTCTTGAAGGTGCGAATTTGTTTGCAAAGTCTGATTGCTTGCCTCTGCTACAGTCCGCACAATCCATCAGTGTCCGACACACCACAAAGACCAACCACTGCAGCAACCAACGAGGATGGAACAATTGTGGATAATGCAGCATTTCCGAGAGATTTCCAAGACACGGGTAAACAATGTGGTAAACAACTTATCAACATGGCCAAAAGGCAAATACCAATGATTGGACAGCCTCTAATTGACGTTCATTTCTCGCAGCAGCGATGACAAAGCAGTCCCCATGGATAGCTTTCGAAGCGACTACGTTTTAGTTAAGAGGGATAGTTCGTTGCATCATTTCCTTTGACTATCGAGACTATCGTGGTAGGTTAAGCAAATCATAAGCAAATCATCCAGCAATTTGGAAGGCTATCCAGGCAAGGCTTTCGCTCCATCCATCTCACAGGTCAATGGCCACCCTGGCAAGGTTTGACGAGGAACTCCGAACTTCAGAAGGCTGGGTTGGATATGGTTGGATAAGATGTCAGCTGCATACATCACAGAGGAAGAGTTTCTAGTTGCCGAACTGGGGCAGAAACAAGAATTGTTTGATTGAGGTATGTAACTTTTATATAGCTACTTGACTGGGTACAGAGGAATAAGGTGAATCATGTAAATCCCTCCCTAACGTCAACAAATACCAACTTGACACAATGTATTTTACTTTCGAACTTCCGTCACTTAAACGTGTGTGTGTATTATATTGTATTATCTTTTCTAAATATAATACATTGCACCACAGATCCTACGACCGAACACACAGCACAAAGATCTTGCAGACTCCGGGGATCAACAGGGGACTGAGAGATAGGATGTCTATGGATGTGTATGGAATTAAAAAGTGCAAAGAACAACAATTCTCGACATTTCTCAACATGCTTTTCCCAAAAAGAACATGATGTCATGCGAAGCAACTAACATCCCTGGTGCTCAACTTTTCTGGAGCCAAAATGAGCCAAACACGGGCCAAACAGCCAAACACAACTTCATGGCAGTGGGCCTCGAACACCGCGGACAAGGATCCCTCTGTCAAGATCGGCATCTTTTACCCTGGGCGCGGTCCAAGACGATCAATCACGTTATAACATGTTACTGTATAATACTGTATAAAGGAAATTAAAGGAATGTGAGATAATGTGAGTATTCCATAGTATTCCCTTCATCTCGAACCAGAAAGCCACCAGTCTTGGCCTTCGATATTCCACCATCTCACCCTGGATCAAATACCTGGGTCCATGTCAACTGTGTTTGGTCGGTCAAGTGCCACTTGCGAACAACCTTTACTTGGATAACTGCTGCCATTGGCATCTAAACTCATTCCAGCTGGGTCTCAAATCCTCACAAAAAAAAACACAAACGCACACACACAGGCACACAAAACGGTCAAGCGCAAAAAGCAAAAAAACTGTTCAAGTTGTGCATCGGAACTCATTGTTAGTGCCTTTGGGAAGTTCAAAGCACACAATTCTTGAAAACATCTCTCAGCTGTTGAGCTTTCAACTTCCAGGAGTTGGAAAGGGTCCGTTGTTCGGGAGTCCGTGCAAGTTGCTCACTGTTGTTCTCAAGAACATTGAATGTACATTGAATGTATCATCATGTACCATTAAATGTATCATCATGTATCCAAACAAGATTTGGTACCGTTTTTGGAGATTCGGTGTGGTGCAAGCAGCCCTATGCTGAAAAAAAATCCCGCATCTAGGGCCTCACGCTTGGCGGTGGGCGCAACGTTGGCGCCAGTGGTCAGGGCAGCGGCTAAAACCACAGCAACACCTTTGTCGACCGTGTCGACCACCTCGCCACACCTTAGAGTCTTAGAGTTTTAGAGAGCCAAGGACCCACCGTGTCACAGCTCCCAAAACATATTTTGAAATATTTTGAATAACTTTTGAATTTTGAGTCATATGTTTGGAGTTCAATTGAGTTGTTTTCTCTGGAATGATCGAATTTTCAATGAATTTACTCTACTCACAAATGAATGGTGTCGAGGAGTTGATCCAGTTCTTTTACAGAAACGACTTCTAGTCCCGTGGTCTTGTGGACAACAAATCCCAATTGAAATAGGAAAACATGGCTTGTGCATGTTTGTGCAACCCTAAAAGTCAGATCAATATAGATCAATCATGATCTCAGACGATCTCAGGGTATGTGAGGGTTACATCTTCCCATGTAATTCCTGCTCAACGGCCCGCAAATGAAACTTCTCCGCACCCATGTTGCACATCTTGCAGCAATCAGTGTTCAGCTTCGGGCCCACGTGCGCGATTCCACCATTTGCAGTAAGCCTCATCACATAAGCTCATGGCGGACATCCGAGCAGTCCGAGCTTTTTTCTCACAGCAACCTGGATCAAATCTTCGTGGGGGCAAACAAAGGTGCACCGCCACATGCACCGCTACATGCACTGCTACATATCACATTCACATGTCTTCATCTATTTCGCAGATTCCCTTTGCCAAGAAACAACTCGCGCAGGTCCCAGCTCTCCAACCATGTGCATCTCTTCCTGAGGAGTGTCGAGTTGCACTTGCCAGCCCCATCGGAGGAAACTTGAATAGAACGTTGACATCTCATCCAACGCACATGGAACTCCAAAGCTGTGGAGACTGAGACACTTGACTAGATAAATCGTGAAAAATCAGAGCACGCGGCTCACATCACAAAATAATACAAACTATATGGCATATGGCAAAGGTCTGGAAGCCTTTTCACTCAACAAGAATGCAGTAAAGCCACCAGATGTACAGTATGAAACCAGCATAGGCCGGCCATGTATCTACGATCAGTCGTCATTGCTTATATTATCATCTTGTATCATATTGCTTGCACAAATAGGCAGCAAGAGTTGTGAACATCCCTCCGGACATCATCTGACCAGACAGGGCGCGCTGTAGGGTTCCACGTGCCAGGCAGCATATTCTGCGGTGTCCCTTGCCGGTCCCAAGACCTCCACATCAAATATCAAAGCGAAAGGAGGCAGATCGGTAGGATCGGTAGGACACTTTGACAATTGACACATATTGACACTGCTCGATCTGCTCGATCTGCTCATGCACTACGAGAATGCCGGAAACCGACATTCTGTGCTTTGGGACCCGACGCGGGTGCAGTATTTCGGTCGTTTGGGTGGAAACAAAGCTCCATGGGAAAACGATCTCTGTGGGAAGGAAAGCTTCCCATGCAGTGCCAGGCGCATCTTGGACACCAGAAGTCATGAGACCCGTGAATGTCCCATGTCAGGGAGCTTCTGAGACTTTAGCCTTCTTGAGACTCTATGAGATGTGAAATGCAGGACTTGTAGGGGACTTTTACATTTTATATGTTTGCGAAATTTCGCAGTTGTTGATAGTTGAATGGGTCCTGCTCGATGTTTCCAGCCTTGGGAAGGCGGCTGTCGAGGTTGGGCGCCTGGAGACAAGATGCCCAACTGGTCATGGGAGCACTGGCTGCTTAGATCATTTGACGTCTATTCCGTGTATTCAATGCTCTAGACTTGAACAAGTCCGTGGCCAACAAACTCTGTTGACATCATATGTATACATGTATATATATATATCATCTTTATGGTGGCTTTTAAGGCCCCGCCTCCAGCTTGTCATTCAAGTAAGAGAGCCGCACTCCGTCAGACATTTCCTGATCAATCCGAGAGGCAGGTGATGGCGCTGGCAAATCTGCAGCTTTTGGCAAGATCTTTGACATCGAATCTCAATTGAGGTTATTTCAAATGGAGCATCTGAAACAAAGAGCAGCGTTATTCAAACTTTCTACAAAAAGCGCTTTACGGCACTTCAAAGGTCAATGTGCTTGTATCAAGCTATGTACTTGGCTGTAACCTAGATAGTATATTATATGTCAAGAAGAGTCGATCAAAGCCTTGCTATGAGTCCTCGATTGCAGCATTCAGATCCTTCAGGTACCTCTGCTGATCCTCCCCATACACACTCGCGTTTTCCTGCGGTGAATGCCACGACTCCGAATCACAACGGTCCAGTGATCAATTCTGAAACAGCAGGTAAGTATAGGTGACTGGAAGCTAATGGAAGGCAACCTGTCGATATATATATATATATACATATAATATTATATATATATATTACATAATATATACATAATTGAGCCATAGTTTGGCTCAAAGTCCAATCAAACAGGTTGCCTGGCCGTTCCTTTCAACGAATTGATTTCAGCCTTGTTTTATCTCGTTTTGGTTGTCACTCCAGGTCTGCATTTGAATCGCCAGCAATGCTCCACACCTCCACCACATAACCCATCAATTTGGAACGTCTTTCCTTGAATCTTCTTTGCTTCCTCACGTTTGATGTCAAATCACATCTCCCGAAATGGCTTGACATGTAAGAAGGGCTTAACTCTTGTGAATTTCCTTCAGTCAGATGTCTCCCATGCATTCCCATTCAAGCAACAAAACCCTTGCCACCTTTAAGAGGATGTCGGATATGCCGGATGTGCCGGATATGCTGTGCTGTGTGAGCAACTTGTGTGGTCGAAATCACTGTCATTCCTGAAAAATGCTTTGGCTGGGATGACATTGCCATGGAAATCTTGGAAAGGAAGCTAAACCAAATCTGCTTGCCATATGTTGGCTAGCATTTTCACAATGGATCTACAAAAATCTACGATACACTTCGAGTGGCTCGAGGGGCGCACAAGCCTTTACCTTCTTGCATCATTTGCGTCGAAGAACGTTGTTCCAAACTTTACCAACCAAACCGCTCTGCTATGCTCTGCTCCAACGTCCTTGCCATTTCATCTTCCTCATCTTCGTCGTCTTCATCCTGCAAGTGAATCGACAGCAAGTATCTCTTCTACATTCCAACGAGAACTGCCACAACCAAACCCATTGAGAGGTGTGATGTCTATCCAACTATCATCAACTATCAGTCTACGAGACTGGGATCAGGATCTGTTTGATGTCCACCAAAGGCTAATGCTGTACTATGCTGTACTGCATTGTACTGCTGTCTCGGCTTTGGAATCTGTCCTCCTCAAAGGAGTCTGCATCCACCTGAGATCCATCACATCTCAGCGGTCACATACACAAGCTCCTTCTGTTCGACAGAAAACATCTGTTCGACAGAGAACACCTTTGCACCAAAAAGATCTGTGGGCCGAGAGTGATGCGCCTCTTCATTGTGCAGAACTTCTGCCTCCAACGGCTCCTGTAGCTACAAACGATGCAAGAGACGACAGGATGCAAACTGGAGTGGTTGACGCATGTTGACGCATTTTACTTTGGACGTGACATTCTTACAGAATAGTTTAAATAACATAAAATAACATAAATTGGCATAGCATAACATGACTTAAAATAATTCACAATAAGACCAACAACCCAACAACTACAATAAGGTAAACATTATAAGATAACTAGAATGGTTGGAATGTGTGAAGGCAATAAGGTCATCCAATGGCCCATCCCAGCCTGCGCGGCCACAGGTGGGTCACTGATTCTGGAGATGTCACCTGTGCTTGGAACGTGACATGTTAACATCTGTGGCAAATTGGCAAATTGATGCAAATTGTCTATTCAGCCCTACTCAAGTCGATCTTCTTTGGTTCTTCTGAAGCCGTTATGTGTTCAGTCCTGGAATCTTGAAATACACCATGAAACCGTGTGCAAGCCATGCGATCCGCAAGGAACTTCCAGAACAAAGAAGAGGGAGGGGACTCCCCCGCTGTGAGTATTGCACTCTGCCTTCGTCCGGCATCTCCTTAGCAAATCCGCAAGAAGAGGCTTCAGACTTCATCAGAACACATCCAATTATATATATCAAATCTAAACACAATGTTGAATGCAACAAATAACATGTGTCGACATTGGCAAATTTCGAGAAATGAAAAAGGATAAGCCTAATATCAGCGCTGCCAACAAATAGAACACTTTAGTAGAAGGATCTGACACTGTAAGCTGCAGGAAAAAGCAGCACACAAATCGAATTCACCTTGGTACTGAACATATTGAAACGTTTTACACGTTGTCAGAGAACAAGCCGCACATAAACACATAGCTAGGGATGCTAAGGGCTGTTCTCCATTCTACACATTAAATGCAATTGAAAACAAACAAAACAAACACAAGTCTGCCGACAAAAAAGAGCAAGTGGATTACATAACCAAGACGTGGCGTTTAAACCTGGGCAAGAGGATCTCATGACATCTCATGACATCTCATGACCTTCATACAGGCAGCATCTGCCGTCCGATCCATGGTTTCAGGCAAGTTTCTTTGACAGATTGCATCACCTCCTCCACTTCAGGTGGTCGAGACCTTCGAGACCTTCGCGAAGTTGAGGTCACCTCATGGTATATTTGTGATTTTCAATCATACTAAAAAATACTAAAAATATTTATGAATGTCTTGATTCTCCGCTTCTTCCAACTCGTCAGCTTTTGGACCCACATGTGCTCAAATGATTTGACCAGCAAATAAGAATGGCACAGAGACAGGCTCCGCGACACCTGCAAAGGCGACAATGGTTTTGGGATGTTTTGGGATGTTTTGGGCAAATCGGCGTGGCCAAATGTGGCCGGGCTCAAGAACACTACATTGATTCCATGGAATGCTTCTGTCACCTTGTATGGTCTTGAAATTGAATAATACATATTAATATACTATATACGTAAATAAATTCGAATTAATGGAATCATAATAGGATCATATTCAAGGAGACTCATGACTATGGCACAGAGTGAACACTCACGGCTCAACCACAAATATATAGATGAATAATTAGAATTTAACAGAATTTAATAGAATTGAATAGTAAAGGCTAAAGTTTTAAAGGGCTCAAACTGAGCTTGGACCAGTGCTTTGTGACAAAAGGCTGAACCCTGCAGGCCTTGGACACCTTCGGCTACAGTCTCTACGGTCTCCACGGTCTCCACTGTCTCCACTGTCTCCACCTTAGGATGCCCCAAATACAATCAGACACGCGCATCAATACAAACGTAGACAAGTGTGACAAGATGTGACAAGCATGTATAATTCATATTGATTCAATTGATCCATACTAATTCAACCAATCATCTCACTAATCAATACTAATCACATCCAATGAATCTATATGAATCTACCGTGAATCTACCGATCTCTCTGCGGAACCCAACTCGCTGCTTGGTGGAAGTTCCTTCACCTGGCTAGGGAGAACAATGGAGAAAACACGTGTAACATGGTGACATGGTGACATGGTGCAATGATGTGCAATGATGTGCAGTGATGTGCAACGTGTTACGTAGCAACATACTGGGAACATCTGGGAACCTGATATGGAAACCGATGCGACCTTTGATAACTTCCTGAAAGGACTGAGACATACTGAGACCAATCTGAGACCAGTAGAATGCAAACATAACTTTCCAATACTTTCCCATGTTTTCCGCAACAGGAATCCGTTAGGCAAACAGCACAGCTGGCGCTGGCGGATGCTGGCGGCTGCCACCTCTGAGTTTCATCACCTGCCAAAGCTCCACGGCTTTGTTGGCGATCCGCTCTGCCAGCAGAGCTTTGCGACCGCCTCAGGCCACATCGGTACATATCGGTACGATGTTCAACGGCGCAGAAAGGACGCCCGTTGAACATCGCGAAGCCCCTCATTGAACAGTGTGAAATCATGTGAAATCATCAGTCCAAAAATTTGACGAGGGGCTTTGGGGCAAGCCCAGCTTCCGGCACATCTCCTTCCTCGGAAACGGGAAGGCCATTAAGCTGAGAGAACACTTGAGGTTTGGGGTGTCAATGCGATTCGATGACCAAATTGAAAGAGGTGATGGCGTGTGTTTTTCACTGGCTAGATCCTTGCTGAAACTTCTAGCTGCTGCAACAAACTGTTAAACATGTGAGAGCAAAATGACCTGCTTATCTCGGGCCCAGCATGTATCTGATTATCTGACCTCCGCAAACCTAGGTCGGTCACTGATGACTACACGTGCACACGCAACAAAGCTGGGGAACTTCCGAGTCTCACAAAAGCACCTTGTCATCAAAGCCTTCTACTCCGGTGTGAAAAGATGTGAAAAGATGTGGCAAATGTGCAAAAATGTGGAAAGATCTGGAAAGATGTGGAAAGATGTGGAAAGATGTGCAAAGATGTGAACAGATGTGAAAAGATGTGGAAGGATGTGGAAAGACGTGGAAAGACGTGGAAAGACTGGAAAAAAGGGGAAAAACGTGGACAGATATGAAAAGATGTGAAAAGATGCGAAAAGATGCGAAAAGATGTAAACAGATGCGGAAAGATGCGGAAAGATGCAGAAAGATGTGGAAAGATGTGGATAGATGTGAAAAGATGTGGAAAGATGTGAACCGATGTGAAAAGATGTGAAAAGATGTGAAAAGATGTGAAACAATGTGAAAAGATGTGAAAAGATGTGAAAAGATGTGAACAGATATGAAAAGATGTGAAAAGATGTGAAAAGATGTGAACCGATGTGAAACAATGTGAACAGATGTGAAAAGATGTGACACAATGTGAAAAGAGGTGAACAGATGTGAAAAGATGTGAAAAGATGTGAACATATGTGAAAAGATGTGAAAAGATGTGAA
>Ga0126342_10004797_pt1 | contig 23268 bp, 20 predicted proteins | sample Cyp1metagenome_FD_92528 | JGI IMG/M metagenome (GOLD analysis project Ga0126342, IMG submission 92528) | Coral microbial communities from Lord Howe Island, Old Settlement Bay, Australia - Cyphastrea 1 metagenome | ecosystem: Host-associated > Invertebrates > Cnidaria > Coral ...
CATGCTTCATCAAGAACAACCCGGCCGCCCCCATTTTCCACAGCTGGTTCCCGTGGCTTGGGTCTCAGCCATCAAAGGACATCACCTCCGACTTGTTGGTTAGCCTTGGATTGTCACAGTACTTGGGACCCACTCAACCCATGACAATTCCTTTTTGGGATCCAAATGGAATATTGTGTTTTTCAGATTTGATCTTATTGACCCATGAGCCTTTATATGCATACAAGGAGCCCAGTATACCACCGAACCGTTGCCATCATCTCCAAATGTTGGGCTTTGGATAACGCACAGCACTGTTTAATACGACCAATAAAGTCCTCCGTGTGAAAGGAATGGAATTTCCGGCAATTGATTCCTTAGCCAGGGAAGTATCTGATAGAAAAACAGGCAGCCAATTGTTCCAGGGGATCTTTTCCATTAGGGGTAAAGATAATCCAAAATAACATAAACCTAATCCCAGACACTGTCAACGCACTGCTGTCGAACCATTTCTTGAAGGCCCTTAGTCACAAGAGGCCAAAACAAAAATTGGGATATTGCTTGGGCTTAAGCATATTTGATCATTTTTATTATATATGGAGATTTGGGTTTATCAAATAGCCATCAAACAATGAAGTAGGTTTTTAAGTATATCAAATAGCCAAAGGGCATGCCACTTTGGGCGTGCTGGCCACATCAATCGATCAGCAGCAAGGGCTTGCAAAGCCAGCTCAATGTAGGCACCAATGCAACCTTCCTCAATGTGTTTGGAGGGACAAACCATGCCATGATTGGGGCCACTAGCCATTTTACCCAAATGTCTATTCAAGAAACTTTGACACCTTCGAGCCATGTTGAGCTCATGCAAAAATCTGAAATGAATTTGTTCCATGATATGATTTCCATATTGTTTTGTGGGTATATGTGGGTGTGTATATATATACACCACATCTAAACTCTTTTTTTTGTGCCATGTTCCACCAAGATGCTGACTGGTCCTTCAAAAGCTGGGCAGTCTCCACCGTCAAATAGCGACCATGGTCCTCCAAGGTCTGATGAAATGCCGCCATGTAGCACCTCACTTCGAGCAGCGCGCTGATACTTCGAGCAGCTGATTGTGAGACCAACCACAAATCTAGAACGGGGCCCCAGGGTTTGGAAGGAGGGTAATTTGTCATAATCTGTCAATCGATTGAGCATGTTGCATGGAGGGCCATCTGGCCAACAAGATGGCAGCAACACTGCGTGGATCACATTGATCCCAGCTTCTTCCCTTGGGGCAAGTGGTGTGAGCAGGCTCCAAGATGCTGTTGGTTCAGAATACCATGAAACTGTGTCAATGGCCAGTGGCATGGACTCTACTTGAAAAGAAAAGTCACGGCTACAACGCCTGGTGGCGAATGTGAAAGTGCTGTGGCACGACATGCGCCCTGGCCCCGAAGCTGGTGTCCGAAGACTTTCCGGCCACGAGTGGGCCACTGTCGTACGGCACAACATTGCCCAGAGCGATTTCAAGAGGCAATCAATGGCATGTGTTCCTCTTGCCACTTGTGGAACCTTTTCGATTGCCCATCGTGGATGAGCCGGAGAAGGAGTTCAAGAGACAGGGACTAATCAATGCAGCATGGACTTTGACAATTCCTAGTTTCCTTTGAGGGCCCATCCCAAATGTAAGCCAAGGCACACGCAATCCCTCATCAAAGAGAGACTTTCAAATTGCTGATCTTGGCAAAGATTTTCTAGGAAGGCACCCATCCAAGCCACGCAAACTCTTGCCTAGCAATCAGCAGGGGGCATTGGAAAATCATGTTGTGTTTTTTTGATATTTTTTTTAGGGCCACAAAAAACATCCAAAAAACCAAGTGCATTCCAGTAACATTCCAAGCCTTTGACTGGAGTTCCGGGTATCCATGCTGGCGACTTGTTATCGTCTTTGTGCTGAACTTCCCCATGGAATGCCTAGGATGGCAATCTAATCCAATCTAATCCTAATCTGATAAACCCTTTAAGCCACCAAAACAAAATTCCCAAATGGGAGTTTATTATATAGTGGGTCCCAAATTGTACCAAATGATCCCACATGGGTTTTTAGTGAGGCTATATCACCAGTACCTTTGACAACATATGTGGTTTGGGGGTGTCAAATGATTATACCTTTGGTGACAGCTTGTGCAAATCTATATGAAAATTGTAGATCCAAGTGGCTGCCACTTGTTTTCTCGGGCCCATTGTTTGAACTCATGCCATGCATTGAGGAGACGTTCGTCATCACACCCATCACCCCAAATATCGGTATCCAGAAGTAATGTCTTGAGAGCATTGCCCACAAGCCACAAGTCGCAACCAAGGTGTATCAGATGCATTGCACACCATTTTACCATACTCATCCGGAAGTAGGAAATTTCCAGAAGTGGGCCTAAGGGGAAAGCTTTTAAGATGAGAAAACATAGCAGTTGTTCCCTTGAAAAATTACATGTACCAGGGAAACCTTATTGAAATATGGGGAACAATAAGAAATTTAAAAACATATAAAAACAATGCCATGGGACAAACATTCCCAGGTTTGAGACATTGGTGCCAGAATTCCTCCATAGAATATCGCTCAGAGTGCAAGGTACGACGCATGTAGGTATCCTTATCAGCTTTGCATTGGTGACAAATGAGTCGGCACTGGAAAAAGTTTTTGAAGTTCATCCATTCCTGCAGGGTAGATGGTAGCTTCCCTCAAAACTGCAAACATATAATAATTAGTTCAAAACATAATGTCATATCCAGGCCAACAACCAGACCCAATCCCACCAGGCTCTCCTTTTGGAACTTCCAATCCCCTCGAATCTCTGTAAGGCAGAATTGGTGGGTCTTGCCGTTGATTTCGATTCCCGCATAGAGCTTTTCAAAAGATTCAACAACCTCATCAGCAGGCTGAGATGATTTACCACGGATCCCAATACCAGATTCTCTTGGAAACTTTGGGGTGGTGCACTTAAAAGTAAAAGTATATGGTGCATAGATTTGGGATTAATTAATGATAGCCATCCCAATAGATTTGGGATTAATTAATGATAGCCATCCCAACACAGGTCCAAATAGTAAACTGACTCAGGGTAGCCCTACTAACACAAACAGATGCAGAGCCAATGACCTGAAGGCCTACTTGCTGATGATGCTGCTGCCCTCAAGCCCATGCTGCAGGACAACTCCTTTGCAAACAAGGGGCCGGTGCAAGGTATGCACGAAGTGTCTCAAATCCACAGCTCATTTCCTGGGCAGGATATGGCACAGCTAAATTTGTTATGTGGAATCCAAAAGAACCTTACCAGATTAAATCTGCAGGGTGATTTAAAAACATATGATGCCTCAATGCATTCAAGGGTCTTCCCGGCAAAGCACCAAGGGAAAACATTTTTTGATGGAATCAGTTTCATCATCCAGTACACTCCCAAAGCAAATCACAATGATATTTTGATCTTTGCTAAAGTTCGCAGCATCTCCCCAAATCCAAAGAGGATGGTGAGTTCCACCTGGAGAAACTTCAGATATCTCAGCTTTGACATCTTTCATGTGGTTCCAGAAGCGAGTGATCTTCCGATCAGGGATGTTTGGCCAGAGGTTGCGGTGCATCAACCATGGAATGATCTCATCAGGAGATATATATGGCATTGTCCTCAACTAATTGGTTGTAGTCACCCGGGACCCTGGGTCCATGAAACAAATGTTGTATCATCCTATTTTATGCCAAAGATCATCAAAGTAGAAAATGATGATATAATTCCAAGAAGCTTGGGGCTATCATCCCATCCATCACTGCCATACTCCCAAAGAGGCACATCCACATGGTTGATTGGGGCCTTATTTGATTCCAAGCTGATCATTCGGAAAGTTTAAAATTTAAAATGGAAATAAGATGACCCAGTGGTAGAAAGAAAATTGATACCTTTCTTCAAATACCAAGCCACACGGTGGTCATAGTTCATATCACCCATCTTCCGAAACCAGTCACGTTTGATATTATTTTGATGGCGGCCCGAAGCACCAGCTTTGAACAGAGATGCCGCTGGGCCTTGGAGTTGGTATCCCTGAAACTCAAATTCCTGCCAACAGGGGTACCAGGATGTCACATGGTTTGAGGAGGGCAAAACATCAAGGTGACAAACATGGTGGCAACCATTACTAGGCAAACATATCCCCCAATATTAGTACCACAGATGTGTGCATCGATGTGTTTTATGCCCTCTCCTTCCGGACGTGGTTCACAATTTCGTGAGCTTTCCGATAGGAGTCCTGGGCTTCCCACAAGGTTGTGAAATCCCACAATTATTAACTCCGTGGATCCAATACCATATGGTATTTTTGTGCTAAGATGCATGGCTCCCCACAGGTGTTTTCAAATGTTATCCATACCAGGGTCCATGGGCTGAAGCAGCCAAGGGTCACTACCAAGTCCACTCTCCTGCAGGACAAAGGATGCCAGCGGAGATGTTTTGCACCCAGGTTGCAAACCACCTGCGAGCGGAGGGCTGGTCAAACACATGGCCTGGCAGCCAGTAATTGGGACCCCCATCCATGTGGATCACGGTATTTCCATGATTCCCTATTTTCCCCTATTAGCCAAATGTTCTTTTGAGGTTTGATTTTGTTGTGTCCAACAAATACGGAAGTATTCATGATATGAACCAATCAGGGGGAAAGACCATATCCCAATTAATTACAAAATAAGAACAGTCATCACCATAGCCATATAGATTAACAAATATTTTTTGTTGACCAGGTATCCTTCATCACCAGTACTAGTGATAGCCTACTGACACCACCACAATGAGTATCAGCATGATCTGAAAATGATGGCAAGCTATAAATCCAAAAAAAGAATAGGGAAATTGTCATTAAACCACAATTGTTGGCTTTTGGGTACCTTATGATCAAATACACCCTTAGGTCCAGTGGCCTTGAAAGTTGAAAGCACCAAATCTAGGTGATTCTTTTCACATTCATCCGGAGAGCAGAGCTTCAAGACACATGGCATAGGTCGGCTTTTGTATTGGGAGGTGTTGTCACCTCTGAAATTTTCACAAGTGCATCTCCCAGCACTGGCACAGAATCTGTTGCCAAGTAATTTGATTTTAAATGGAAAGTCAGATAAGGAATCATTATGTAAATAATTTCTTTGTTAGAAATCAAATTTGAAGAGAAGTGCCATGGGCTGTTTCATGCATTTGCACGCCCCAAGCCGCCGCGAGAATCACATGACGAGCTACAGGCTCAACATTTCTTTCCAGACACTCGAGAAGCTGAAAAGGAATTGCATAAAAGGAGAAATTGGCCTACAGGAACTTACTCACAAAGGTGCTCCAGGTAACCTTTCAGAGAGCTTGGAGTGGAGCTACCAACACAAACAGGACAAGTTCACTGCATGGTTTGGGATTCAAGACTCAAACCCCAGCTCCTCATGTGATCTCGAACGCACATAGACTAAGTCTTGGTCTGAATCTTCTAGTCAATTTTCATTGGGCCAAGGCATCCCCACAAGATTGAATTAATGTCGGTGGGTGGTTTTCCCACTATTGTGGATGATGATCCCAATTGATATGGGTGGCTAATCCCTCGTAAGGCAAAATGGCAAAACAAATGCAAAACCCATATAGCATCAGAAATACAATGACTTCCATGATGATTCCCACAATTGTATATCATACAGATTAGATATAGAATGGGAGAACAGCATCCACCATGTTTTCCCCATCTCATGTGGACCCCTGGGGTTACTCATATAGTATATTTTAATTATTGTAAGCTGATGAAATGTGATGCAATTGGGAAATTTTCCCTGGCCCAACCCAAACTCACACCCAGATCACTGCCAACTTCCAAGGCCACTCAAGCTGCCGAAATCATGCCGGTGGAGCAGCATCAGCCTTCGCCTTCGCCTTGGCTTTGGGCTCCTTCTTGGGAGGAGGATCCTGAGTGCAAAGGGCAAGACTGGTGACCTTTAGCTTAATTGGGCAGTTGGATTGATAACAGCTGATTTAATATAGGGGGATAATCATAGAAAAGGTACCCAATGGATCCAAATTCCAAAACAATATTGTACTTGTATGGGGACAGATAATATATTTTTTTAAAATGCCCTTGGTGTATTTGGATCCATATGTCTGGTTTGGAAGAAGCCTAGATTCAATTGCCAACTTGATGCTCTTGATTGTCCCGTTAAAGGATGTAAAGGCAGCTTCAACATTGGCTAGACTGGTGGTGATGGTTTCAAGCAGCTCCTTGTCCTCTTGGATCTGAGCATCGGTTTTCCCCAACGTTTTTGCATAGCTACTCTCCAAGGTGGTCTTGGCACTGGTAATTGCATCTTTGCGGGCCCCAAGTTCGGTTGCAAACCCTGCAAGTAGCGTCGGTGACCTTTAGATGGATTCAAATCAAAATGGAAAGACACATCTACTCCCCTATTTATATATATGTTATACTTTTTTCCAACTTCAAAAAACAGTTGAAATTAATGTTCATCAAACCCAGGGACAGCACAGTGTTGTCTTTGATCTTTGACTCCCAAGCCATCAACTCGGTCAACTTCGCAGAACTGGAGCTGATCTTGTTTGTAACCTGCTTGCTAATGGGGGTAACCTTCTTAGGCTTTTCAGTCGGGGCAGCCGGCACTGAGTTCCCACCCCCACCAGGTTGCATACCCAGCCCCATAGACTGGAGTTTCTCAATCTCTCCTCCCACTGCGATTTGCCTTGGCTACATGCAGCTGGAACATGGAAACAACAAGACAAACAAAAGTAAAATTAGTGGGGTTCCATGTATGTATGTACAAACAAGGTACATGGCTTGACGGGTCTGTGAAGCATCTAAGTTTCCACTTGCACAGATTCCCAAAGTCAGGTCATCTTGCACCTCATCTTCATAGACCATGCTGTCAAAGATGCGAACCATTTCGAAATCCTGCTGCGGCTGAAAAGTAGAGGGACACAGGTGATGAGAACAATTAGCATCATAATTAAAAGGAATTAAAAGGACCTTTTTTTCTTTAAAAGGCTCACCAAAACATATTTGTTTAAACCGTTGGGCCTCACTGGCCACATCTGGATGTTTCATCCAGTAGGTGAGGGGGTCATTCGCATCCTTGTTTTCCTGCTGTTGCTTCTTTTCGGTGAGGATTTGCTTTGCTAGGGGGCCTCCAAAACGAGTCTTCAAAGCCCGAAACTCCATCATCACATATTTGCCACGTTTACGCTGAGCCATTGACCGTGTTGCATTGGCTACTACACTACTTTGCATCCAGTCTTCTCCAGCCGAGAGCCATGATTCGAACAACTCGCCAATGAGTTGGCGATCTCAGTAGCAGCAACACTACTGGTAGTTTCAAAACCATCAGACCAAGACAGAACATCCAAAACACAGGATGCCATTATGTGCAAACTTGAATCCCTACAGTTCCCTGCAAAGAGCAGAATATGTACATAAGCTAGCCAAAACAGGAACCACGGGAAACAAAAAACAGCCAAGAAACTGTGACGCTTGCCCTTTGCCCTTTCAAGCACAGCTGGTGGACATCGACTGCCTTAGATAGCAGTACCCTTAAAAATTGATAGACACTGATAGTTGACCCCAGAAACAGGATTACCCATCACAGCCCCACATTCAAACAGGATACTTGAAAGTGAGCGATGAAACCTCATCTTTGCATTTATTGCAAGTCTGCGATCATGCTCCTCCTGTGTTTCAGTTCGGCCACCAGGACCCAAATAGGTGATAACCTCTTGGCTCTCAGTACGCTCCGCAGTTACCTGGGCCAAAGCATGTAAGTCCCAGTCAAAATTGGAATATGTGTTTCCCGATTGTTTTTCTTGGGTTGGTGGTGTCCCACAAAAAAAAACACGCATGAGATTGAAATTAATCAAACATAGTACACGGGCTGGTGCTGTTGCCTCCAATTGGGTCGTGTCCTTTCTCATAAGCAAGGTCTTCTTGGCAATCACATGTTGTGGAGTTGCCAATTGGCCCAAATTGTCCTTCAGGGCTGATTTGATTAAACACTTGTTGAACCATCATCCAATCAACTATATTAAACCACTAAATAAGATCTATAATCCATGAGATCAATATCTTAAAATCAAATCCCAAATTAAGGTGGTTGGGTACAAGTACATGTGTTTATTTGTTTGGGTCCTCTCCCACATCACCACTGATCACCTGTCGATGGTCATCCAAACGTTGCTGGCTCAGGTCTGGTGTCGCTGATTCTGCAGCCTGAAGCTGGGAAGGCCCAAGACAGGGTGAAATGTGTTAATCAAAAAATGAATGGGATTGGAGTGGAACCATTTGTTTATGTATGAAATGTGTTAATCAAAAAATGAATGGGATTGGAACCAAGTAGCTTTCGGAGAGCCCTCTTGCATAATCGCCTCCAGTTCACCCAAAAGCTCAGGGTCAACACCAACATGAGGGGTATTAAAGTTAGTCTCCATCCAGGTCTCATAGGCCATCTCAATCATCTCGATGATGTGGTTGCGCATGTTTGCATCAGCGGTGATTCGTTCATCGACATGGCATTGGAAAGCCTTATCCAACAACTGGATTTTGTTTCCTTGCCACACCACAACATTGTTCTTGTTGACTTTGAACAAAGGTGAATCTTCCACATTGGTGACACCCATTTTTTGGATTTTCTCATACTGCTGGGAAATCATAAATTCAGCAGCAGCATTGATCTTACCAATGGCTTTCTCACGTTCCCCTTCCTTCACTTTCACAACGGACTCCTTTTGGTATGCAATGGTTTTCAGGTCAACAGCCTTCTCACATGCCACCTTCATTTTGGGGTCAATGGTGTCGATATCACTGTAATCTGAACGGGCATCTAACCAATAAGACGCAGGTAGCACAAGTTGTTCGATGTCAACCTCCTTCAAATCCACCAAAGAATCAAAGAGGCATTTGAACAATGGCTGGTTGTACTTGGCATCCATCGCAGTTTCCAGTTCTTTCTCATCCACATGACCCAAAGGAATTGTAGTAAGTGTCTCCAGAGTACGAAGCTTGGTCTGGTCACTCACATCATCACCAGGTGGTGGAGGAGTCTGGTTCTGATCACCTTATATGGCACAACACCCCAGGATCCCCAGTAGTATATGTACAATGCATTAAATTTGATCACAATCTATTAGTCAAGTGGAGTCTTCAACATTTTGAGTTTCAAGAGGGCACCAGAACCCAGCCACAACCCAGATGGACACTGAAGTTAAATCCAAGTTACAAGCCGGTTCATCCCCAGGGGAATGGTTTTTCTCCGAAGGCACCTTAGAGTAGGCAAGGGATCCCAACTTCGACCCATGGCTATACATGAACCCAAACTAGGTAGGTAACAGTTTTTTTATATAAAGAAAGAGAGGGAATATACATATTATTTTTTTTAATATATTCTGAATCCATATGAGGTTAATATATATTTTTTTGAACCAGGGCACTGGTTTCCCAGTAGGTGGTGGTTCAAGGGAGGAATCCAACACAGTCGACATTGGGGGTGAAGAAGCACTAGCCGCATCATCCATCTCAGTGCACAGGCTGCGCTTGATGACATGAGGCTGCTCAGGCATCGCAGACTTGGGCTTCTTCTGGATGGGGCTTTTCACCGGTGTCAAAGAAGTAACGGGTGGAGGCAACACACCCAATCCCTCAGTCTTCACCATGGTTCCTTTACCAATCGGTGGGGCACCATTGGCCTTCGTTGGGGGAGCCACTGAAGCTACTGAAGGCACTGAAGCCGATGTTCTTGCTGGGGTGGCCACCGGCTTGGGACCTCCAGCACCATGGTTAAAAAAAACAATGCATATGGGATTATGGGATCGTTATCATGGTGTTTTTTTTTCCGAACAATTTTATATAAGTGTATTTCAGTGGGTTATATTTTAAACCCATTAACCCCACCTTGTGCCAACTTCAAGCTGATACGATTTTCCAGCTTCGCCAGCTCATCACTTGCAGAAAACGATTCCACTGATGATGCTGATTTGGACCGATCCTCACATATTCACAGTTTCTGAAAGGGAAAATGTACTAATTGGCATCATTTATCACAATTTGGTTGGGAAAAATAAAGATGTTCACTCCTATGCAGTTTGCAGCTAGAAGTCATAGGGTGTAGGGCGACTTTTGGCTGCCGTGGGCCCTCCTGATGCCCTGTGCATGGCCACTGAAGACGGTTTGGACAAAACACCCATCGCCTACAGGGGTGGAAAAGTAGGCCCTGGTACCCCAAAAACAAAATAACGCAAAATAACGCAAAATAACGCGTAACTTTGTCTCATAACGCACTTGTAACGCAAAATAACGCTAAAATAACGCACCATTTTTTTGTCACCTAGCCTCCCAAGCCAGGTGTGCAAAGAAAATTCACTTGATCCATAATGTTCCGAACAAGGCCCCAGTTTGCAAATGCTGTGAACCCTAATTTGATTCCAAAATGTATTACATTCAAGTGGATGGTAATTGCACGGCTTCGTATTTGTGGATTCAATTTGTTTGACAACAAAGATTACACCCTTAAACATATTAAATCACAAGTATTTAGGGGAACACAAATAACTTAGTCATAGTAAAGCTGTATGCCTTGGATGTGTGGTAGCTGTTCATTCCGGAATAAACCACTCTCATTTGTAACAGCATCCAAGTCAATCAGGTTATGTTGACATCATTTACCAAATGTTTGACTAAGAGTTTGTGATTACACACAAATACAATTTTGGGTTTACCCCTCTCATCCAACTGACTATATTATTTTCTGATATGTTCACTGATTTCAGTTCCACCATCAAATCCAACAGTGCAAAGCTTTCATTGTTCTACTATCGGTTGTCTGCAATCTTAGTGCTTCACAGCTAATTGCACATGTGGAAGCCCACATGATGTATAGAACTTTCGCAAATTGCAAGCCACGAAACATTACTAATTGGATTAAACTCCTTAGGCCCCACATCAAACCATTTGGTTTGGAAATTGCATTGGCCCAAGGTTCGATCTCAACCATCACACCCGAAGTGTGGGATAGGAGCAGGGTGTTGCCAATAAAAACTCTTCAGTAGGGCTATGCTACAGTCTTGATAATTAGTCACATGGATGGTCATGGGCTTATTATTCACCCTTGCTCACCACCCTCCAGGCATGCACGCAGTCTTTCAAAAGCTGCCGGACAAGGCTGGAGCTGAATCGGGACATCACCATCTGGCTGGTAACCTCCATGGCGAGAAGCATAGGATACCAACGAAAGTATTCCATCAAAGTCTCCATGCTGCCAGTTGCAGCCAGTGGGAAGCTCCTGGGGCATATATAAATTGTAAATTTATATTTATATATATATTATATTTTTATATACATGATATAAAATAATATCACATATATATAGCAGTAATATATATTGAAATTATGGGGATAAAATTAATATATAGTCTAAACAATATTATGCATTAAACACATATTCATGCAGGGTTCAAACGCAGGATCCAGAAATGTAACAATATGGTGTGTTACAACAGTGTCTTATTTGTTTGTTTATGTTTCAATGAAGATGCATTTACTTCGAAAGCACAAAACGTCACACCACAATTTCCTTGACTATTCGTTCATTCCCAAAAAAAGGAACATCCTTTGCCAACATTGGGTCCTTGATACCAGCACGGATCAGGGCATGTAAGTCCAGGTTTTGTTGAGATGCAGTAGCCTCAGAGTCACATCAAAATAGGTTATGTCCATCATGTAATGTAATAACTAGTACTAATTAATGACATTCAGAATAAACCAAGATCTGATCTGATTTTTGGGGGATAAACATATACCAAGCCCATTGACCAATAGACCGAGGAACCATAGACTCAACATGTAACCTGGCCACTTCACGGCCAAAATCTCGAGGATATGCCGCTGATGCTTTCAAATCTCGCCCTCCTGTCCTTAAAGCAAGAGTTGGATTCCAGTTTATAGGTGGATAATATTCATTCCATATCCCAATTAGCTGCCATATATTCCAAGGGTTTCCAAATCAACCCAAAGATAGCCTTGCAAAACCACCAGATAGTTTTTTCTCACTGGGTTTTGAAAATGTATTGTGATTAAAGTTATGGGTTATCTCTCGGGGTCAAAGCATAAAATATAAGTTCTGCCAGAACACACCTGAACTTTTTGGCTGCCCTTTTGAATGGTCTTGATGGTCATCTCCCTCTTTTGCTTTGCAGCACGGTCCTTGATCTGTCGTCGGTGCCCTTCTTGAAGAGGATGGAAAAGATAAGGCATCCAGTGACTTAGATCAACCAACATCAACAGGCAAGGGTTGATATGAATTGTTCTAACATGCATGTTAACCCATCTTTGCAAGGTTTGCAAATTGGATGCAGTCTGTTGCATATGCAAATAGGCATAGCATTGGTTGGTCCACAACTACCTAGACCCATGCAACCACCAGTGTAGTTAGACAAGGATCCAATTTCCCAAGCCCATTTGGGGCTTTTGCGACCATCCTCCAAAGTATCCCATCCACCTCAGGGAGTCATATTTCCCAGACAATTGGGATAGCTTAATAATTTGGGTTTCCAAACAAATATTGACATAGCCCTATACCCCCAAATATATAAATTTCATTTATATAAAATACCTATATTGTATACTATTCATGCAACCCCATAACCCCATAAGAGCTATATATATATATATAACAGTGAACAAATAGTGAAAACATGTCTTTTCAATAAACTGTACTTGGATCAAGTAAAAAATCCAAACTGCAGGCATTGTTACAGCAAACAACTTCAAAAATGACTTGAGACAACAAATGAGACCCTGACCAGAAGACCCGCTGGGGTTCAACTTGAGGGAAGGATAGCAGGTGCATCAGGTATGGAAAGATGCATGCAGCCGATCGATCTGGTTGTTCCACAAAGAAGCGTATTTGGCGACAAATGCATAACATCAGCAATGCAACCATTCGAGTAGCTAGCACATTTCCAGCTTGAACAAAGCTATGGTGCCCACATCCAAATGGTAGTTGAGCTGTCCGTTGATGCAATGACCGGGCCATGAACCCAAAACTTCCACATGGTAATCCCCAGAAGGATAATCCACCCTCCTTGACCCTGAGGATCTGTCTCACTGCATAAAGGAATCCAATGTTCCCCAACAAGTCGTGGGCACAGCCATCCGTCTCATAGTCAACACCCTGCCTGAAAGCAAATGCTGTGTAAGAAAATTCAGATCCAAGTACTGCACCAACCCCTAAGGTGTATACAAAGCAATCATATTCGAAAATAGTTGCAGCTTAGCCATGACAGATATAATATATATATATATATATGATATATATCTATAATAACTAGCAATATGATATATAGAATTGATAGGATCCCACTTTAGATTGACATTCACAAGGCACACCCGAGAGATAGCCAGGCAACGACGCCAGACCAAGATCACCTTATCCCGCAGAAGAAGCCAGGACACTAGTGAGGTCAGGGGTGGTCAGAAGGTGTTACAAATCTAGCAGAGGCTGACCAAATAGATCTATATAGGTGTAACATATGATCTATATAGGTGTAACATATGGATCAATATATTCATCATATATAATATTAAAATGTTGGGTTACATTTTGACAAGTAAACATGCAGCAGCATACCTGTTGAATCCAAGAGGCGAAAGCCTTGCACCACAGATGATACTCCACTAAAGTATTCGAGACAGAATAGGTCCTCCCACATGCAGATCAGAACGGTTTCAGGTATGGTAATGGGATGACTGGGATGGCAATTCCAACATGAACATGCATCCAAGCCAATAACCAATCTTTAGATTATGTACCATGTGGATACTCCATTTGGCATCATCAGCTTGTCCCAAATACTGTAGCCACTTCCATTTACAGCTGGGAAAAAAAAACATTTGGATATATGATTAAAACATAAAACTACAGAGGGTGCTGGGTTCCAGTGGTGGTGATGCAACAAAATTCCAACAAAAGGACATGAAACCTTATTAAAGATAGAAATACATGGGGTTGTTTGAAACTCGGCGGTCCCTGCTCTGTTGATGCTCCAATGTCTCTCCCACAAAGTCAGCGATATGAAGCCTAAGATGAGCTGGCAACTGCATGAGTTGGGGGATGGTAGGAACCAATAAGCAGCAGTAGGATGGGGTGTACTCTTAGAGGAAAACAATGACATTTTGATTGTTACAGTCCCTGGGGTGTCACCAACTTGGGCCACATTCCCATTCTGCAATATAATAAAGGTAATCAAGTAACAGCAAGGGTGGTGCACCAAGCGCTAATAACGCACATGCCTGCAATCTACTCAGCCGCAACGATCGCAGAGATCGAGGGTGCACCATGGCTACTTCAAAAAGGTAACACAGCTTGAAAAACTGCAATCCTAGTCGACTGTTGCAGGTTGAGTTCATAGGAGATTGGATTTGGGTTAGTTTGATTTAGTTATCTCTCAGCCAAACCATTGGCAAATGCTAAGGACCAATTTGTATGGACCATGTTTCGGATTATCACTGCACACCTTATCAGCAAAGACTGCCTTGATGGTTGAAATGCCACATAATGATACACTGCTATGTTGCAAGCCCCAACATCCCAATCTCAGATCAACTACCCCCTAGAAAATGGCGAACAAGTGGGAGTGAGATTTTGTTACGTGCAGTTCGACATGGCAAGTGTTCAATGGCACTTTGTATTCAAATACTTTATTACATATACCATTCAGTGTGATACATTATGCCCACAAAAGGTTTTTGGATACATATTGAACCCTGGGTCCACACAACCCACCATCCAGCAGGGCAAGGTGGGGATAGGCGCACCTCCATGTTCCAAACCTTGTCGTTGTCCACCTGCAAGCCAGAGATTATTTTTTTTGGTTAATCATGAAGAGGGACACCAAAACAGATAAACATCGGCTACATACTGTGTGTTCAACACATGTGGATGTCCAACTTCCATTGCTTCGTTTTGATTTCAACAAATTACATCTCATAGGCTACCTGGATGTTGCATGTTCAGGGGGATTCCTATCACTTTTGGGCAATGGTTTTTTATTGGGATAATCTAACCCACACCTCATCACCCAAGCCATCGGTGAACATGCACCCACCCACACCTGAGGAATACGGATGGGATCTATTTGATGTCGTACCTGGAGCAGGGCATTCAAAGGACCAATGGGAAGCAGGGGGCATCAAACCCAAAAGGTGAAGGCAGTTGGGTCAACAATTTGACACTAAAATCAATTGCTTTTCATTGTTGTTGGAATATATTTTTTTCTTGAATGTTTGTTTGAAAATCAAATGGTATGCTTTGAAACTAACTTGGATCCAAAAATGTAATACAGGATGATGTACGCCTTTTTTATTTCTTGTGGAAACCACCATTCGCACTCAAGTGTCCGTAACATTCCCACTTAAAGGGTCATGTTGTGGCAAAATCACCACAGGAGATTTCAAACATGTGTTGATCAATGTTGTTCTGTCAAATGCCACAGACCCTCCAATGTAGGCAAGTCCGGTCTATACCCAATGGAATGGGATCCCGAAGCCTAATTTCAATTGCGACATGATTCAGCTAGACAACACACGATGCACTGTGGCACGTGTGAAAGAGCATCCAGCTGTACAATCCCGACATGGCACCGACTGTGGCCCCACTATGTCACTATATGTTTTGTTATTGTTCATTTTTTGAAGATCTAAACAGAAAATATCCACAATTGTGTGCCTGATTTTCCATCAAACTTGACTACTGCAGTTCAAGCAATCAAGGTCAATCAAAATGACCCTCAGCTGATCCATGGTTCCAACTTTCATGCCCGACATGTTTTCCCAAATGTTTAGGGGTATCACTTTATCAGCCGAAGGTGTTTTGACCCTTACAGAGCTACAAACCCTTGTAAAAGATCCCATCTTCAAATCAGTTTTTCGATCGACGCCGGGAATTCGTCTTGGGAGTGTGGCCACCATTGCCACCATCACAAGTCCTGGGAAAAGAGATGAGATGCAGGTAGCAGGTGAACACACAAGTGCATTGGTTTGATATGGCACTGTTTTGAAAAGACAAATTTGGGAAGCAAAAGGATGCACAATTGCAAATTCACAATCTGGTAAACACCCATCCATCAGAGGTGTTAAGCTAAGAAACGCCCATCCAGCAACAGTCTTAGCATGTCCCCATGCCACATCTGGGCGCGTTTGCCACGGCAATGTGACTCCTCGATTGCCATCAACCTGGCAAAGTGGAAAAAGAAATGGGGTTTAGGGATCAAAAAACATTGGTCTAAGTGGTTGGCATTGTCACCACACATGTAGGCCCAACATGTACCCCACCTTCAGATGGGTGCATGTCGTTGGCCATTCAGCAGCCGGCCTCGCCTTTGAGATGTAAAAACTCTCGGAAGCCAAGATCACACCCACCGATGATCCCTGACCATTCGGGTCTCTGCAAGTGAAGCTGATGCGGCCATTCAGTTGGTTTGGCAACTGAAGCCCTGGGATCTTGGCTTTCTGGAGCACCTCCCATGCAGCATTTGCACGGACCCGGCGCTTCTCCTTTTCAGCATCCTTCTGTGCAGTCTTTGGGTCAGTGGGGGGAACCTCTTCATTTTCAGTCACTTCAGTCTCAGCCTTTCGCTTTTTGCCTCTGGGCTTTGGCATGGGCTCTTTGGGTACCTTAGCCTTTTTCTCGGCCTTTTTTCCACTGGCTTCTTGGACTGCCTTTTCTTTGGGTGCTTTAGGCGGCTTAGCAGCAGCTGGGCGACGCATTGGGACCTCTTTGGCGTCCTCCCCATTCTTTGCCTTTCGTTTGTTTTCCTTTGCGTTTTCCTTTGCTGCCTTCTTTGCATCTTCTTCCTGCATTGGTTGAAAATGAACAAAAAACAGAGCTCAAAGGATACAAACTGGTCCCCATACACAATGTATAGTACATACATGGCACATATGCATATATATGGTATATTTTGGTCCCATTTGCAAAACATACATTGTCTCCATTGGCCCACCAAACAGCAAACCTCTCGTTTCTTTTTGCGGAGAATCGCTTGTTGCTCTGCAAGGTCCGGACATTCAGGTGTCTCCTCCGAAGAAAAACCCAGAAACCAAAAACATGTTTCTAAAAACATTCAAAGCTTTGAAGCTGGAAGTGACATGGATGGAATCACCATGAACTTCCCATACCCCATCCACCTTTGGAGCCTCAGCAGTGTTGGGATCATCTGCCACTGGTTCAACCTCCATCAAGGGCTGGCTGTCCAAAGCCTGCAGAAGAACACACAACATTCAATCACTTGAAGATGTTACATTCAACATGCAGGCCTTCATTGCACCAGGCCATCTTTCAAAAAATGAACGTACTCGGATGTGGTAAGGAACCCATTCTTTTCCATGACCCTGGCCACATGCAAACCAGATAATTGTGCACAGCAACAATCACCTATACCTGCCTTCTCATCAACTGCTGCCATCGCAGCATCCACAGATTGAGAGTCGAAGTTCCATGGAACAGTCTGGCCAGCATTCATACTTGCGGTTTAGCTGAATGCTTGCTTGAATGATGGTATGTGCACTCAAGTGAACAGAAGGCCTGAACGTTGTCCTCATCACCACCATTGCGAGGTGGGCTTAAGCCCCATGCAGCCTCAGCAGGCCATGTGTAGTAATAGAATCAACACTTATCCTAGCACCAAAAATTATTGTTATTCCGGGAGTTCAATAGGCCATAAAGATCTAGCTATCACTATCACCAAATATATAAACACTTAGAAAGTAGTTACCCTGGAAGCAACACCTGCTTAAGAATGGAAGGGAGTTCTTTTTCACAGCATGAGACTGATGGTGCAACCTTTCTGTCAGGAGCTTGGTGCCCTACCCATTCCTCCGCATCACGAGGCTGGCTGTCGGGACAGGTTGCCATTGTGCTCAAGATGTCCTTACATCAGAAGCTGGCACTAGTATATATAGGTAAAGTTGTTGTAAAGCTTAGAACCAAACAGGATCTGGATTGCTGGATGCACTTCCTCCTTTCTTTACCTCAAGACGATTCCAGTGCAGGAATTCATGCAGTATAGGATGCCCATGACATAAAATAAATTGATGTAAGAATTTACTGTAAGCTTATATATTTATCGATATATGTTGAAACCCTTTTCATAGAGACCAGCACCAACAAATCTCAGACCCACACGCTGGCAGGTTGACATCCAGAAGTCTCCAAAGCAGAGGCACCACTGGCAACCTGGCCATTGTCCTGGGAAAAGGCGGTGGGTGCAGTCAATTAGATAAGCTAGTCACAAAATGCGGAAACCAAATTTGGCCTCAGCAGGTATGTTCGTGTTCTGGACTGGCATTGCTTCCACCTGATGACATTTGTTTTTTGAGATTTTTTTTAAACATTGAGAAGTGTATGGACTGTTGGACCCTGTGTCGAATTGTGTCCCACCAAAAATAGCAACCACCAAAACTTTGGCACTGAGGGTTGGACAGTTTTCGGTTTCAGTTGATCAACCCCATGGGCTGACTCATCCTGAGATAATTTGAACCCGAACCCCAATGCTAGGTACTATATACACACAGACTCAATTTAAATAATTAATGATATGAGGGTAGGACAGCATCTCCAATTGATATCAGGGTGGTACATCTCAAATTGCACTTAGGGCTGGACAGCATCTTCATCCTGCACACCCGGTGAAACCACATGGTACAAGATAAATTGGATCTGTAATGTTTCAAAACAGGGGCAGCTGTCGTCCTTGATCTCGACAACTTCATTCCGGGGAAGCTCGTCCTGTGCAGAAAGGGGCAAGGTGACAACAAGTAAGAGGTGGTTCAGTGGAAGCAGATTACATATAGATTGGGCCTCAACCAGAATCGGTTCTTCATCAAGGTCAACAGCCAATTGCACCATTGGTTCCTTCCAGGTAAGAACTTAAGGAGTTCAAAAAATGATGCAACAAAAACAACATTTGCCTCTGCAGCTTCTTGAGGTGTTTCAGCGGCCTGTCAATGTCAACAGCTACATGTTAGATTAAGTGACATCATTTTGGAAACTCATGGCCTTTCCACTCAACTTCATGTACAACGTTTTCATCACTTGGACTTTCTGGTTCCTGCACATGTGATGAGTGGGTTTTGCCACAGTGACACTAGATAACACTCCCCACCAATCTCCTTGAAGTCCCAGCACGGCGGGTCAGTGTGTGCAGGTGGCCAAGCAAGGATCGCACTTTGGTGGCCTGGTCCGTGCCCCAGTCCTGCAGCATGGATTGGATGAGAAGGCATTTTCATTGTTGGGGATTAGTGTCAGCTTACACCAATCTGTCCTTGATCTCCCTTTTTCCCCCTCTCTTACTATAAAGAGGGCGATGCCAATTATGAATCAGCGTCGCCAGCAGGAAGGCTGCCTAGCAATACAAGGGACAATGATTCGACTATACCTATAGGAAACCAATAAAAGTCAAGTGCAAGCAATAAACAGGGAACCTGTATGTCTTTGACAGTAGGAAGCCCCTCACCATTCACCAGGGAGTCTTTCAGGACAATGAGGATCTCAACTAGGAGGTAATAGTTCCGCTCCAAATCATCTTCATAGACCTTAAGAACAAATACTTGACACCTTCAACTGCAGATGTTTTACCAGTGTGAAGCAATAGTGAGCCTCCAACAATTGGATTGGTGTGACTTCTGGCCCAGTTGACGACCACAACATCCTGACCAGCCATGTAGCACCCAGATATGGTAGTCACCATTTTAACAGAATTAAAATCAAAGAAGAGTGCATGGTGCAGCACCACCTCACCACACTGGATATCGGGCGCGTTGTGCTGGATGTAGGACCAAATGCCTTTGTAGATCCCTGAAGCTTTTGCCTTGGCTTGGAAAACACAACATTGCCATGAGGCATGGGTATGTTACCAGCACATGGCAGTTCACCCGTATAATGTGGTCCCATGTCCAAAAAAATATCAAAAAATATAAACCCTAATGGGGCAAACAATCAACACCCAATTTAGCACAAGTCGAGATGCAGAAACTTTAAACTTCATGGGGGACTTTACCAAGCGGGTTCCATCATCCAGTTGTGTTTCCACCAGCACCACGGCCATGGCCTCTGACCACCCAGGCCGAAAGCCTTCAAGCTCCAATGGGTCACTGCTGAGCCGGGCAGCGGGAAGTGGATCTTGAAATGTGTGAAGTGACAAGTTCCCACTGAACTTAATAATGCAAAATTATGATCAGACCATAACTTGGAATCATGGGGCTAAGAAATCCATGAAAACAATTTCAAAACCAAATGCATTTCCAGACCCATGCCATATCCAGCCCATCAGCTCGGGAGGGCGCACCCCTAAGGGCAGCAGCACGTAGCAACCCCATTCATCACACACCAGTGGCGCCACATGCGGCAAACCCAGATCATTTATCAAATAACCCAGCTATAGGAATGTCATCAAGTAGAGAATCTGCTCTGAAAGCAGCACTTGCTCCCTGATGCCAGCCAGAAAAAGTGAATATCAGCCCGGTGGAAAGGGATTGGTGCAATACATTCCCAATACAATGCTTTGTTGATACATTTTCTGAGGTTTTCAGACCCATTGGAAAAAGGCCTTGAGCCAACTTTTCCTGAGAGGAGTCAAGCCATTATGAGAGCATTTTGGGCGAAAGACCATTATCAGCAACAGTTTGGCCGATCACTTCCTTAGAAGATACATGGATCCTCAGGGATAAATATAAAGGTATCCCTTTTGGCGGGGCTTATCGCCCCATAGTTTCGTCCTTACGAAAATGATGCAAGGAAAGGACGAGGAAAGGAAGAGATGAAAGGGAAGAGAGAAAAGAGAAAAGAGAGGAATGAGAGAGGAAGAGAAAGGGGTGAGACAAGGAAAAAGAGAGGAAAAGGAAAGGAAGAGAGGAAAATTTCGCTAGGGGTATCGTAAATTCTACTCTTGCGTCTGTCATTCAACGACACTTTTGCAAATCAATATTGTTCTGTCTATAAATCAATAAGATCAATAAGTAAAACACATTGCTGGAGAGAAAAAAACACCAGGGATATCCAGGGATCTTTTACAATCTGGCCAACCTGAGTGTACGCAACTTTGTGTCAAACAGTTTCAAACGTGGATATTTGGCAGCATTTTAGGTATGTTTTTTTGGGGGACCTATCGGTTCATAGAGTTTGGTGCACGTTCAACACATACAAAGGGCACTTCACCGTGATGTACCCGGAGGTTTGAGCCTATATATGCATATCTCACATGTCGAACACATACACGTAGATGAAACAGGTCTCAAACACATGAGCCAGATGCGAAATATGTGTGGAACATAGTTTCGACGCATCTTGAACTTTTTGAACTGGAAACATGTCAAACATTCAAGTTAAACTTTTATATGTGGTGTTTTCCTCTTATGCGCAAACATGCGCGCATGTATGTCAATATTTGTGCAAATGTTTCCACATGTGCATGTGGAGCAAAAGCCGTATTCTTGGATATGCAAACTGTCCTTGGTTGTAACTGACTATTGACACATCCACCAACGCTTCTTGAACACACCAATTATTCTCCCTGCGAAATCCCTGTGTGCTGCACCTACTGGCTCATGCTGACGCATGCAGTATGTATTTACAAATTATGGAGCTTAATTACATCATGTAAATATATCGTTTTTGGAAGTGCTGCAAGACCCACACGTTTGGCTAACTTTTCACAAGGTGCAGAACCCACTGCGTCTGCCATGCAAAACTGCACCCGAACGCAAAAAGTGCTCCGAGACCGTCAGTTTTTTAACGCTTTTGACGTCCAAATGCGCTTCGTACCACAGCGACATGCACCTTTTCAACAGCTGAACTTTCAAAAGTGCTCCGAGAACGGTGTGTTTAGCATGTTGACTTCGAAATGATTCGAAATGTGCTTCGCGCCACAGCGGCATACATTTTTTCAACATCAACTTACAAAAGTGCTTCGAACCCGCAGTGAATTCAAAATATTGTGCGTAGCTCCACAGCCGCGTGCACTTTTTTGACATTGACAAGTGCTCCAGAGCTAAAGCGTTTTGTGCATTTTGACTTGGAAATGTGCTTCGCGCCACAGTCGTGTGCACTTTTTCGCATCTCAACTTCCACAAGTGCTCCGAGAATGAGGTGTTTTTAGCATTTTAACTTCCAAATCTGCTTCGCGCCACAATGGCGTGCAATTTTTGATCTCTCCTCTCGGATGGCTCCGCACCCCCCGCTTTAGTGAGCTTACTTTTCGATACTTTTCGACCCTCCGGAGCCAGGAAACACCGGAAAAACACTTTTTTCTACCTTTTCGTGCACCTTGATCTTCTTTCTACTGACTCACTCTTTCTCTTCTGACTTCTTCTCTTCTGACTCTTTCTCTTCTCTGCCTCTTCCCATCTCTGCTCCATGACTTCTAAACTTCCTTCGATCATTTGTAGGTCATGTAGGCATTCATTATCTACGTGCAAGCGTTGAAACAACCCTTCGACATCCTTCCACTGGCTACTCATATTGATTCCCTGACCTTTGAGCTATTGCAGCTGTACAAGTGAGCACTACACCCAGGGCTGCATTGTGTGTCACAAACATAACTATGCAGAATTTACTGAAATCTGGCTGAAGTGACAATGTGCTGTCCTTTGATGCAGTCCTGCGTCTTGCCGGACCAGCTGACACGGTGTAGTCGAAAGTGATCCAAAGTTCCAAAACGACGCATGTCATCCATGTCATCCATGTCATCCCAGTGAAGCAACTGAGTTATTCCATGTTATTCCGCATCCTGAGCAAGACCATCCTCACAGCTCTCATGCTCACCGCTGTCAAGCATACGACGGAGATTTTGTAGTGGTCTGTACATGTCTGTACTGTATGCAATGGGATGCAGGTGTATTAGCCAATGCCTTCGCACCTTCACAGGAGGTAAAGAAAGTGGCTCTTCGTTCTGAAAAAAGATTCTGGTCTGCTGATCAGAGTGCTGAAAAATCACAACTTTGCTGGTATTAGCACCCACGGCAGCTTCTGGCAGCATGGAAATTGCACATGGTGAGGTCAAGGTCCCTTCTGTGAAAGCTCTTTTGCTGAGAGAATGCTCTCGAATGGTGAAAACAACTGGGCCTTATGCTAATATCATTTGCAACCGGAAAGTTCCCTTGCGGGTCCGCCGCACTACGTTTGCAAATTGAATGCTAAGGGCAAAACTTCTGACTTATCTGAGTTGACTACTGTCATGATGCGTGTGCAGGAGACTTGTA
>Ga0126342_10004798_pt1 | contig 23266 bp, 17 predicted proteins | sample Cyp1metagenome_FD_92528 | JGI IMG/M metagenome (GOLD analysis project Ga0126342, IMG submission 92528) | Coral microbial communities from Lord Howe Island, Old Settlement Bay, Australia - Cyphastrea 1 metagenome | ecosystem: Host-associated > Invertebrates > Cnidaria > Coral ...
AGCGCCTCCCCCCAAAGCAGAATGCAAGCACCTCTTCTCACATGTTACGTTGCTAGTTTTCAATAGAAGGTTGGTCATGTGATACTCAGGGATGTAAATACTGTGCAAAATGCATCTTACATGAAAATCAAGTATATATTTAAAGCAGGCAAAGCAAAAAAAAAGCAGGGAAGCAAAAAAGCAGAGAAGCAAAGAAACAGGAAACGCACAAAAGCAAAACCGCAGAAAGGCAAAGAAGCAGGAAAAGCAGAAAAGCAGGAAAAGCAGGAAAAGCAGAAAAGCAAAGAAGCAGGAGAAGCAGAAAAGCAAAAAAGCAGAAAAGGCGAGAAGCAGGAGAAGCAGAAAAGCAAAAAAGCAGAAAAGGCGAGAAGCAGGAGAAGCAGAAAAGCAAAAAAGCAGAAAAGCAGAGAAGCAGGAAAAGCAGGAAAAGCAGGAAACGCAGGAAAAGCAGGAAAAGCAGGAAAGCAGAGAAGCAGGAAAAGCAGCAAAAGCAGAGAAGCAGGAATCCAAAAATAATTCCTAAACCTGATCAAAAAAAAAATCCAAAAATAATTAGCCCTTCAGAATGAAGAATCAAAAGTACAACTCAGTAAAACCATCAACCCAACATATCCATCTCCAGCTGTGTTAAGTGTTTTCAAAGCCGCAGGCCCTGTTTGATTCCTCACAGGTGAACTGACTCACAAAAATCATGAGCATTTCTGTTTTTTTCGATGTGGTTGCATGGCATTCGAATTTTCACAGTCAAGGGGATCGATTTTTTTTTGACTCATTCCATCTCATTCCCATAGACTTCCGCCCCGTCCTACTGAGGTTTCCTATAGGAAGCCACCATGGGTCCCTGAAAACTCAAAAGACAACGAGGATCGCTCCTTTTCATTGGGAAAGGTTGACCATGATGGAGGCAACATGCAATCTTCGCGATCAGATCGGTCGTGGCCAGGTCCCTCCGAAGCGTTACGGTTTTGTTGATGGTTCCAGAGAAAATATACATGCCTGAAAACCAGCCTGGAATCCCCAAAGATGGGTTTAGAAGAGGATTCTCCTATTGTACATGGGCATTTTGGGTTCCGTTTTTCTTTCTTCAAGGGTGCGCTAGGAGTTTATTTGCAACACATGAACATTTTGGTGAAGTTATGGGTATCCACGCGTCTTGAGGAAGGAAACAGGAACTTATAACTCACATGTGGAAGTATTTCTGACACCCGTAATAGGCCATGAATGACCCACAGTCTTTGATGTTTTTGGCCACGAAAAAAAAACACCGCGACCTTTCACGCAAAAACCATGGAGCTTGAGGCCTGAAATAGAACTGCGGCCGGGCACCCTATGGGGTTCCAACTTGAGGATCAACCCTAAGTCATAGCCTTTAGAATTTTCGTCCGAAAAACACATGGAAAACATGACGTTCCTCTCAGAAAAAAAAGAAACATTCTTCCGAGATGGTGTCTATTAGGGATTTTTAACTTCTCCCATTTCTGGTGCTTGCCGGATATTTCCATATTTCCTCTAGCAATACATCACTATGGAAAGGGTGTTTTTTAATAGTCAAAGCCATCTTCTTTTGGACGTTCATCCCAAGATATGAAAGTTATTGGCCGCTTACTGAGGATTCTCCCACTGACTGATTAGCTGATTGACAACTCCTGGCAGTAAAAAAAACGCAACTTGCGGTAGCCCATTTCTATCTGGGTGATAAATAGTGAGAACTGGAATAACTACCAGGGCTTATTTCCCACAAAAACCAAGTTCCTAGCCCTTTCGTGCATCAAACACTTCTCAGAACCCGCTGGTGTAGTATAGGATCTAATTATTCATAATCAGGGGCCCATATGAGCAGTGTTCAAAATCCCGCTATCATTCCATTTAATCCTGGTTGGTTTATAGGGATTCCCCGTTCTTGGATTACTATAATCCCCAATATGTTGGGTAGTATAATCCCCGAACTAATCATCAACCAACCAGGGCTCTGAACACTGCTCATATCGGGGGGTATTGGTTTTGGGTGACGGCTCTTCCAGATTTGGCGTCTTTTCATCTTTTTTTTTTTGGATCAGACACTGGCGGAGACACTTCCCTGATTTGGGTCTCACAGCTGGTTAGCAAAATGATGATTCATGTATGGGAAAATCCTGGAAAATCCTTCCAAATCCTCCTCATAGACACCAAAATGAATAGAGATCCTATACCAAACCAGTCTTTAGCTTGTCATTCCATCACCTGGATTGGGGGCAGAGGTTTCCGTTGAGTCATGGGGGGACATCCAAATCATCGAATTTTTGAACCAGCTATCGGGATACCATGGGGTACCACCATTTATGGAAACCCGCACATTTAGCTACCAAATAGGATGATCTTTAATCTACACAAAGCAATAGGTGAGGCCACCTGCATATCTTGAAATCATTCAAAAAGTAATCTTAAACAATGGCAAGATCTGCAAACTATTTCGGGTTGGTCAATTATTAGAACCTGAAGTAATATTGGAATATATTGGATTTGTCTAAAAATGAAGAATTTATCCACAATCAGGCTAACTGTCATAGGGAAATATGATGCTCTTCCATTGGATTTCCCCACTTCCCAGTGTTTTTGTTCCCAAAGTGCTGGAAATTCACCATGCCAGAGGCCCAAATCAGCCCTCCGCTGGGCTTTGCCCATGCTGTGGCGACCGCCTGGATCTTGCATCGGAATTATCGCCAGCGCGGCGGGAAAAAAAACCCATCCACCTGATATGCAACCATTCAAGATTATCATCCTCAGAGGGAACATGTACAATATATATATATATACATATACATATTGTAATATCAATCATAATATTTAGAAGCACCAACCAGGAAACTGTTCTGAAAGATGCTTCAGTGGCCCACGCAGATCTGAGTATTGAAATCAGTTTTCATTCTTGCAGTATTCTCATCCCCCCGAGATTAAAAACCTTCTTGGAACCGGTGGAATGTATTGTATCCAATCATGGGGATCCTATCATGGGGCAAAATCATGGGATTCTGATTCCAAACTAACAAACTACCAGCTGATTTGTAAAAAAAATATGCTGGGATTTTTTGAGTTAAACACAGCAATCGACCTATCTACTGTATCCTTCAGCAATCGATTTGCCCAGTTCTCTGCACGTTCAGTGGCGACTTTTCGTTCGGAAAGGCACCTGCTGGGGGATGAAATCATATTGAAATCCCCTGTAACAAGAATGGCTAACATGTTACCCTCTGGTAAACTAACATTTTGCTATGGAAAATCACATTTTGTTTTGGGTAAATTAACTATAAATGGCTATTTTCAATAGCTATGTTAGTTTACCAGAGGGTACAGTATCACTGGGAGACCTGCTAACTTTGAGTCCAGAAGTTAAAAACCCTTTGGGCTGAGAGTTCGACAGAGTTGGCTTGGGATCCAACAAACCGGCAAGAAAAAAATCACAACTCCCAAGCCTTTGACCAACGTGAATTTGACCAACAGGTTGCACATGCCATGTTTAACAACCAAATCAATCCAAGATCAATCCAAGATCAACGTGTTATGGTGAAACTGGGGAAATCTATGGTGAAACTATTCTCATCGATGCAGCAAAAATGCAAGTCCACGCAGCCTCCAGGTATTCCCTCGCCAGTTACACGGCAGAGCGTCGTGCCAGTTCGGGGGCCAGCTTCATCGTCTAAGGCTTTTAAGGTCCAACGAAGCCTATCACTTTTGATGGTGCTTTACTCATCTTGCTCATACAGATGTATATATGTATATATGTATATATTATATGCATATTAATATTATATATACAGATGTGTATATATATATATATAAATACGTATGTGTATATATATATATGCATATATATATATATATATATATATGTATATATATAGATATGTATATATATATATATATGTATATATATATATGTATGTAGACTTGCAACCATAGGGGATCACTGCAGCCCTGAACTTTGACATGGCACCAGTCATGGCAGCGAAAAAACATCATGGCACCATTGGGGCAATTATCTCCAACATTACCATGGCTGAAAAGGGCGGCCCCTATGGTAATCCATGAACCATTAATGCCATTACCCTCTGGTAAACTAACATTTTGCTATGGAAAATCACCATGCTAATAATGGGTAAATCAACTATAAATGGCCATTTTCAATAGCTTTTTGTATGTTTACCAGAGGGTATTTGTCAGCAGTATCCTCATATTTTTTCATATTGACACTGTTAAACCCCATAGACCACACCTCAAGATGATGATCACTGCTCCAGGATTATTCTCAAACCTTAGTTTCTGTTTTAAACTTTAAAGCGCTCAAATAAGCTCAATAACCACCCCAAAAATCATTCGCCCGGAACCAGGCATGCTGACGCTCCACCGCCACTCCTTTGGGTCGTTTTTCGTCGCGCCCCGACTGCTGGGCCGCGAGTTGCCGAAGAAGGCACACAGATCTGAACTGCACAGTTTTGGCGAGTGCTGTGCGCCAATTGTTGGGCGCCAAGTGGGTACAATCCCTGCGTCAAGAGAGACATATTTAAGAAAAAATGTATACATAAATGTCTATAATATATATGTATGTATAATAATATGTATGTATATATATATGTAACATATAGTTGAGACAACTACAACGATGTACTTAATCGTTTGAAAAATAATAATCATGAGAACAACAATAAGTACATCTGATGACACTACCAAATAATTGGCATTATTTGCATATGTTCGTAATCATTTGATATCTATAATGTGTCGCGACTTTTCGGGGAGGATACTCCCATCAATATATATATATATGATTTAAGAAATATCAATATTGAATACTATCTGGGATCCCTAGCGGTAACTCTCAATTCCTATGAATGGGCGACCATGCTGTAATGAGTGGCAAATGAGAATACCATCTGGCAATCTAACCAGGCAATCTTCGTCAGGATTAACCGTGAGAGCGTAGTCAATTATACATATTGTTTCCCACACCTGAAAATAGTCAAAGTAAGTTCACATTGATTACCTCTATGAACCATCATTGAAAATATGCATGGGTCTTTATAATCATTGTATTTGCCTTTTTAGTGGGCTTTCGATATCACATTTGGTGGTCCGGTTGACAGCCAAAAGGAAAGATGTTTTTGAGTGAATTAAACTATCTACCACCACTTGATTATCCCACCACTTACCATAATTTCAATCTTAGCCGGATGGATAATCTGATAGGATTGTGGATAATCTGATAGGATTATTGATAATCTAGTAGGATTATGGATAATCTAATAGGATTATCCAAACTTGAGTTGGACTATCCCAATAATTCCAATTTATTGTTCTATCTTTTTCCGGATGATTCTCCAACATGTGCGGGACTTTATTGGCAAAAAACTTCTACCATTTGCCAGCCCAGAAAAAAAATGGTTGCAATGATGAACCATGATGAGCCCCAACAGCGGGAGTTCTGCGTCCGTTATCGATTGTCATGCAACGAAGAGGTGAATTGGGTTCAAGCATCTGCAGATGACTACTGATTCGTATATACCTCCTCCGAGATTATGAGTAATGATGAGGGTTTACATGCCTTTCTGCAATGAGGTGTTTCAAGGAATGGCCACCCACCAGGCAACCATAAAAAGTCGCGGTCTGCTCAAAGATTCTCGCAACAAGCGGCTGATAGTTCACTTCCAAAAGCTGACGAGTCCTTAAATTGCATCTGACGTTCTTCGATGGCTCGACAAGGCCACACTGAGATTGGTGTGAGCCAAGATGGGATAATTTGGCTGAATCATCAGGATTTCATCAGTTTTTTATAAGGTCTGGGCTAGAAAACCTCCTCACTTCCCATCATGAGGTCGTTGTGAGGTCGTTGTAATTCATTGAGTCTGGATCAGACTTAAACAATTTTTCACCAATTCACTAATCTGAATGTTGGGCTATTTTGGGATAGTCACTAACCATCTACCCTCTGGTAAACTAACATAACTATGGAGCACCACCATTTTTAATGGGTAAATCAACTATAAATGGGCAATTTTCCATAGCAAACTGTTAGTTTACCGGAGGGTAACCATTCTTCCGGTGAGGTCGCGGTGTGTCGTCTCTTTAATCCAGATTGATTGTGTGAAGATCAGCATATCAAGCCGCTTCAAAAGTTGCGCAACGCTGCAGCTGTGTTTTTCCGTGGCAGATCGGTTTCGACAGAGTTTTCTCAACGGATCGGACGGCAGATCGGATTTTTGCCGAAACTCAACAGAAAATTGGCGAGAATAGAACCTTAAGATCATATCCATTTTATAAAATAAATAATATATAAATATTATAAATATGATCGATACTTGACCGAGCCGAAATCAGTTGGCGTTTCGAGTAGTGAAATCCGGCTCCTTTCATATCCTTTCACATCTTTCCCTGCATTTTGAGAAGTCAAGCAATGTGGTTAAGATTGGCTAAGCAGTAATTCACCACCCCCTCTCTTACTTGAAATGCGTGGTCTACCCTCTGGTAATTTAACGTAGCTATTGGAAATGGCCATTTATAGTTGATTTACCCATTAAAAATGGTGATTTTCCATAGCAAAATGTTAGTTTACCAGAGGGTAAACCATCCAAAATGTTCAGTTCGTACTTCGGGTCAACACCTCATCAAAAAAAGTTCGACTGGTTCGATGCTTAAATCTGAATTTCTATTGCTATCGGCATTTCTGGTTGGTAAATCCACTAAATCACCATCTCTGATGATTGGACCCCTATCTCTTGCTGCTTAAATCACCATTTTCAAATTGGTGGTTGACCTACCCCCCTGAAAAATATGAGCTCGTCAGATTGGATCATCATCCCAACTATTGGGCAATTTGTAAAATTCCATGGTTCCAAACCACCAACCAGTTTTTGTTGGTTTTTCTCCACTATCAAAAAAAAACACCGAAACCTTTTCCGCTACAGAGAGGCGTGGCATTTCCACATGGATGCTGCGATGCTGGCGATACCAGGGATGCTTGGAACGGGGTCGAAACTGCAATCACTTGGTAAAAATGATACCTATATGGGGGTTTCCATAGTCATGGGGATATCCCAATAGCTGGATGGTTGATTTCATGGAAAATTAAAAAAAAAAGATAAATGGGGTAGCCCTATTTTAGGAAACCAATGGGTTTCCTACAAATGTTTCCAGTTTCTAAGATAAAAACTTTGGAAGTACATGACGTTGCATGATATACCTATGGTTCTGACCTGCAGTCAGGGCAAGGAAGCTTGCAAAAGAGTCTGTGTAAAATGTTATTTTTAACCAACTTCCAACGTTGAACTACCAAATTGAGTCTCATGTGGAAGCATTAAGCACAACTGGAATATCCATTGGATTTTACCAACAAAAAAGGTATTTGGCCACAAAACATACGGACACTGATGGGGGTTTCACTGTTCTTTTTTGTATTACACAAAAAACTGGATGGTTCAATATCCAAAGTTGACATTGGCATGGTTTCGATTGAACTGATATCATTAAGTTGAGCATCATTGAATGCCTTAGGTTTTCTATTTGCCAAGCTTCGTGTCCGGCCTATGGTTTTAAAGATCCACGGGGTTGAACGTTTCCAGTAAAAGGACAGAGCTTGGACCCAGCGAGCTTGATATTCTTTGTCACATTTGAAGTTCAAGGAGCCTCCATTTTTACCATCCTTACTATCCATCAATTCTGCTACAATCGATTGTTTTTTTTTAATGATGTTTATTGCCTATAGACCAAACTGGCAAAGCTGGTTTTGTAGAAAACGAAACGCCTTTGCTTCGGCCCTTTTTTTTTCCTCCCATTCAGCAGCCCTGTTCCGTCATCCCTTGGTTCATCCCTTCCTATGGAGATTGGAAGCCAACACGGTGGTCAGCCTGGCTCCGAACGGTTTTACAGGCACTCGAAATCGGGACTTACCATCAAGTTACCATCATTACCAGAGTAGAAAGCCACTTTCCAAGCCTCTTTCCAAAAGCTGGTAAAGCTGGTAAACCGAAACGATCCTCGAATGATGGGATTCATCAGCTTTATGAGTGGCGAAACGAAGTGGTGATTCGCAGCCTCTTGGGGATGATCTCCAGTAACCATCAACTAGGCCCCTCTGGTTATGACTAACATAGCTAGAGAGAACATCAACCATCTATTTCTATGGGCCATGGCTTCTATAGCGAACTATGAAATATATACTGGTTGGTGGTGACTTAACCATCTTGACAAATATGAAAGTCAATGGGAAGGATGACATCCCATATATGATGGAACATAAAAAATGTTTGAAACCACCAACCAGATGAAATATATAATTGGAACATCACCATTTTCTATAGGTAAATCATCGGTTAGTAAGTGAAACATGTTCATCCATTTTCCACATCTATGTTAGTGTACCCCAGGATACCTATCAAAATCCCGTGTCACTACTGGATTTGCCAAAGGCTCCCCCAGAATAAAACAGATCCCCCTATCGATTCCCCAAATGGTGTATTTCCTATTGAGAAAGTAAAGCAAACACCTGAAAGGAAAGCTTTCCCATTTGGATTCACTTAACCAACCATCAAACAGATGAGCAAAGCAATTGTTGATGCTTAGTGGAGGGATTATACTATCGAATAGATGGGGCTTATCATCATCCCCAAGAGAGGTCAACGAAATTGGATATACCCATTGCGACTGGGATGATGATTTTTGTTTCCTTCCTATGGATCGTTGATGGGATGGTTTTTATCATTGGGCTGACCGCGTTGCTATTATGATAGCATAATACCACCATGGTAGTATTTGGTGGGAAGATACACTAACACAGGTATACATACATAATTACGATCTTTTATGGTAACAATATTGCTAAATAATGCTAAATATCTAGTCATGGGAAATATCAATTACTGTGCTTGGGGAGATTCACCAACAAACACGGAGATATCAACGCCCCTGAATTAGGATCATTAAGCCAACAGCGAGTTTAAACAAAACTGGTTGGTGGTTTCAACCCCTCTGAAAAATATCAGTCAATTGATTATTCCCAATATATGGAAAAATCAAAAATGTTCCAAACCACCAACCAGAAAGAATCGAAGGAAGTTTAGAAGTCAAACTTCCGACAATATGGACAGACGAAAAGCAGAGGTGGGAAGAGTCAGAGAAGAGAAGAGAAGAAGAAAGAGAAAGAGTCAGAAGAAAGAAGATCCAGGTGCGCGAAAAGGTAAGAAAGTCGCGAAACACGGTGTTTTTCCAATGATTTGTGGCTCCGGAGGGTCGAAAAGTAGGCTCGCTGAAGCGGCGGGTGCGGAGCCAGCTGGCCAGATGAGAGATGAAAAATTGCACGCGGTTGTGGCGCGAAGCACATGCACATTTCCAAGTCAAAATGTACAAAGCACACCAGGTCCGGACCACTTTTGGAAGTTGAGATGTCGAAAAAGTGCACGCCGTTGTGGTGCGAAGCAAAAGTGTAAAAACGTGAGGGTTTCAGAGCACGTTTGGAAGTTGAGATGTCGAAAAAGTGCACGCCGTTGTGGCGCAAAGCACATTTCCAAGTCAAAATGTTAAAAGCACGACATGTTCGGACCACTTTTGGACGTTCAGATTGTTTCGCGTGGCAGGCGCACTGGATTGTGCACCGTGTCAAAAATGAGCAAAACGTGAGGGCTTTGTAGCATTTCCAAAAACGATGGCAGGCGTGGGACATTTGAAGAGGATGTGCAAAGATGCACTTTCCGTGGCAGGCGCAGTACAAGAGACATGTTCATCAGAGCTGTTAGGAGGCGAGGGCGCTGATTTCCTGAGAGAGGTTACATTTTGGAGCATCAGATCTTCAGTTTTGGGAAGATGATTTTGCGTGACAGGTGCAGCACTTCGTATGACCTGGCATCACTTTTTCGTGGCAGGCGCAGCACTTTAGACAGATGGAGTGGAAAAACCGCAAAACGCATTGGTACGAGGCCGTCAGCTCTGCACTCAACTTTCCATTTTTGAAGGAAGTCTCGCAGAATTGTTTCGTTTTTGATGTTGTCGACTGCGAAAATTGAGGAAATCTCGCAGAATTGCTTCGTTTTTGATGTGGTCAACTTGAAACATTGAGGAAGTCTGGCAGAATAGCTTTGTTTTTGACGTTGTCAAGTTCAAAAGTTGAGGAAGTCTCGCAGAATTGCTGCGTTTTGATGTCGTCAAGTTCAAAAATTGAGGAAGTCTCGCAGAATAGCTTCGTTTTCAAACTTGCAGAAAGATAAATAGATAGATAAATAGATAGATAGATTAGACTGAATGACAAATAATTAGATAAACGGATACCTAGATAGACAGATAGATAGACAACTGCATCTGCACTGCACCGCACTACAACTACAACTACCACTACAGCTACAACTGCAACTTCAACTACACTTCAACTACAAGAACTGCAGCTACAACCACAACTTCAACTTCAACTACACCTCAACTACAACCACAACCTCAACTACAATTACTACAACTACAACTACAGTTACAAGTGCCACTACAACTACAACTGCAACAACTAATACAACCGCACTGCAACTGCAATTGCAACTACAGCTGCAACTACAACTGCAACTTCACCTACACTACAACTACACTTCAACTTCAACTTCAACTACACTAGTACTACAACAATTAACACGACACTACACTACAACTACGACTACAGTTACAACTACAACTCGAACTCCCACAACTATTGCAACTACTACAATTTCTACAAGTAAGACAATTACAACGTCAACTACACTTCAGCTACACTACAACTACAACTACAACTACAACATTACAACTTCAACAACATCAACACCACTACAATTTCAACAACATCGACACCACTACAACTACAACTACAACTACAATTACAACTACAACTACAACTACTGCGCTACACCGCACTACATCCAGGAGTTGTGAGTGAGGTGACCACTGCAACCATTGCAATCACTCCACAAGCACAACTCCAACCACCTTTCGGTCCATCAGTGGATTCGCTCTGCCATCCGTGAGTCGCAACAACCAACCATCTCCTATAGGTTTCCTATTGTTGAAACTTCCGCCGCCGGCTTGTGCGGTACTACTGGTATGAAACCATGATTCATTGATTGATCAACCATTGAGGTGCCCAAAACAAATATCATGTGTCTTGCTTTTTTCAAACCCCCAGCAGAAAATGAAAAACTAAATGGCTTTGTGATTGGGTTGACAGTGTTTCCAGGGTTTCAAGTATTGCTACCCCATCCAAAACTTCAATCAAACGAGCGGCCGTTGGATTCAACGTTCAGCCATCAGTTTGTCGCAGTGCTTTAGGCTACACAGCCACCGCGGAGCATAAAATGGTCGGCTACGATGATTGGATGGTCGAAACTGCGGGGCCGAAGGGCCGAAGCATTGCCCGATGCTTGTGGATCAGTCATTGCACCATTTGTTGGCTGTGCACATGAATCTTATCCGATCATAGCCAATCATACATTTTGGCGATATGTATGTACGTATTTATATATATATATTATATCATATTATATACATCATATTATATGTACATACACATATATATATACATCATATTATATGTACATATATATATATATATATCATATTATATGTACATATATATATATATATAATATATCATATTATATAATGTACATATAGATATGTATAATTATATATATACACATATTTGTGTGTATATATATATAATTTCTATCTACATGTTTGCCTTTTCAGTGCAATTTCATTTAGTTCCCTGGTTCTCATCGAAAAAACAAGACAAGCAATGAGGCTAGTGGGATGAACACCAGGAACACATATCGATCGGACACCCAAATCAAGATGGTAAAAAGTAGGGCAGGATAGGGCAGCTATTTACATAGAGCTTTCTGATATTTTCTGTTTCCGGAAAAGATTGATAATTACCGAGTTTTGAGACAGAAACCAAATGAACAGTGTTCAAAGCCCTCTGCGTCCCTTGATACTGGTTTGTAAAGAACATGATTTCCCATTCGTGGATTGTAAATGATTGTAATATTCCCCTCTTTCTTGGTTTTTGTTTTTGATCCCCGAACGAATCATCAACGAACTATTTGAGCCACTGGTTTTAAATGGTTTTAATATTGCAAAGGTGCATCGGGGATGTTTGATAACGGTAGCATAGCTAATTTCAATAACTGAAGCGGTTTCCGTAAATGGGGGTACCCCAATAGCTGGATGATTTGGGAGTACACCCACTTTAGGAAACCTCTAACTTGATTCTAACAAGCAGTATCTCATGCACAGCATTTCATCCGGTCCTGACGTTTTCGCCACTGCTTCGGCCAATTTTTGAACCGCAGAATTCTTCACCGGTGCGGTTCTAACTGCACAGCGTTGCCCGCTTTCAAATTGGGAATCCTTGAAAAAACGGCTGAAACGCCCAGGGCTGTAGCTTCACTCAGTCCCCAATTTTTATGGCGTTTCATGACGTGAGCCATTCCGTTCCATGAACTGCGTCGCCGCCCACAACCTCCGGTCCCCGTCTTGGGCGCTTTCCGGGGCCGCAAGGTACGTGCCACCGACGACGTGTTGTACAGGGGAAGATGGTGCAGGAAGATTTGTCTGACAATTTAGGGAAAAGCTCCAAATCTCATGGTTGCTCAGAATATCTCAGAATCTTCCACATTACAGCATTGACACAAAAAAAGGGGGAAAGACATGGAAAAAACACATTTCCAGACACACCAATCTGTTCTATGGACCCCCAAATCCAATGATTCTTCATCATTTCCACCAAAAAAAAGTTGCATAATTTCGGGACCCCCCCCATTTTTCAGACACACAAAAAATATACATCAAATTGGTGAAAAATGTCCATGTCTATTGATGGTGAAATTCCCAACTTGCTTTTCGTTGAATCCCTAAAGGGTGACCGGATGTGAGTGTCAATGGATTGGTTTTGTTGGGAAAATCTTAACCGGAAACCCATGGTTTTTAATGTTTTTACCATCAAATTGTTTGGGGTTTCCGGTTAAAATGTTCCCATCATCCAATTCTATGAGAATGAGACTTTGATCATCAGCTTCTGACAAAAACCGCCCGCTGAAGAAAAATTGAAGTCGCCTACTTGGAATCACTGCAGAGTCCATTGAAAAAACACATGGCCGGTGGGGAAAAAAACCGTCCCAATTCAGTACTATCTCAATGGATTATCCACAGATATCCCGAACAACAAATGTTTGGACCCCCCAACCAGATATCCCTTCTTTTTTGAGGGTATGGATTTTTGTTCGACCTTTTTGGGTATCACATAAGGGAATATCACTATGAATCTGCGATCTGCGTGTCTTCATCAGGCTTTCTTCGGATGGATTTCCTGCATCAGGATCACCTGCCTGGGCTATGGATAGGGAGAATTTGTGAAGAGTACCACGCTCCGGCCAGCCATCGCCACTCTGGCACTACCACACCTTTGAAAAATGCCAAGAGAAATTCCTCCATCTCTCTGTAAAGTCAAAAAGGCCATTGTTTTCTCACAAAAATAATCTTGGCCCGACAGTGTTTCGAGGGCAAAGGATATCCACAAAGCCATGGGAACAACACATTGCATAATAAGAATCGCAAGTAACAACCAAAAACCTGCTTGCCCTTCCATGATTGTTGGATGTGGAGACATGATTGCATAAACATAAAATCACAAACGCTTAAAATCAATGGCACTGAGCCTCGAAAAAGCACACATTCCTATTAAAAAAACATCAACCCGTTGAGGCAAGATTCAAGAACTCCCAGCGAAAATCCAACGGTTACCCTCTGGTAAACTAACAGTTTGCTATTGAAAATTGCCATTTATAGTGGATTTACCCATTAAAAATGGTGATTTTCCATAGTTATGTAAACGTTTACCAGAGGGTAACTTCTTGCTTCATGCTGAGGTTTTCTCCAATGTTTTCTCCAAACGTTTGGTGTGTTGCCAGGGCAAGCGGCAAGCAAAACACCAAGTGCTGTCCCAGTTCAAACTAGACCTGCGGCGACCAGTCTTGGGATGGGGGGGAATATCATGGCTGGAGCGGTTGACTATGTGGCATTTGTTACCTGAATATGAAACATACCAAGGTTTATCATCATTTATAGTTCATAATCGTTTATAATCAATTTAAAGCTAAATCGACTAATTCTTGAGCAATTATACATTGTACCCCGGTTTATTATCATTGAAATAATCCAAATTTATAGCTACTAACCATGCAGACCCGATCATTTTTCAGACTGACCAGTCGGTCCAAAATCCAGGCCGCAACAAGGTGCCCCCCCAATGATAGAATGTTGATTTACAACCCCACTACTGCTGGTTGGTGGTTTTTCGCCCTACCCCTCTGAAAAATGATGGACTTCGTCAGTTGGGATGATTATTCCATTCCCAAGTGAATGGAAAGTCATTTCTAATTTCATGGTTCCAGTCACCACCAACCAGTCTACCATAGACCCTTAAAAACCCAAAGTTATTGGACTTATGTTGACCAACTTAGCGACCTGCATAGAATCCTTCTGCCGTCGAGCGATTTGCACATGTTTCATCCCATCTTCCATCCTGAAATCTGAAAACAGCTTGCGGAAACCATGGTGGATGTAGAAATAAAACATCCATCAATAAAATTAACCATTAACCATCCACTAAAATCCATTAACATCCATTGACCATTAAACCATAAACATATCTGGGTAAATTATAATATTTCATTAACCTGAAACTTGCGGCCATTTTGGGATGATTCCTCTTACTAACCATGATTCCAGTGGGGGAGAACAGTGAGGTCGTTACAATTTACCCAGACATATGTGTTTCATATGGATGGGATAGATCGGTTGCACCGAAAAGTTATTCACACACGAACTTTAGCATCTTCGACGACGGATACGATCGGTTACGATCGGTTACGGCTATTTGTTGGGATTCCCGAAGAAACTCGTCCCTGGAAACTCTTGAAATTATGCTAAGCAATGTTGTTTGGTGGTTTCAACCCCTCTGAAAAATGACGGACTTCGTCAGTTGGGATGATGATTCCATTCCCAAGTGAATGGAAAGTCATTTCTAATTCCATGGTTCCAGTCACCACCAACAAGCCATGTGTATCCCCCAAAAACCATGCTACAGTGAAATCCCGAAATCCACCTGTGTGATACGGGCGAAAAGTTCCGTTCTGAACGTCGAATTCCAATGTTTTGTTGGCTTAATACGAAACTCCCTATATCCATCAGCTTTTCCATGGTTATTTTGGGTGAAAATATGATAACATATGTCCAAATAATTAAAAAAGGTGCTCGAAATCTGCTGGCAGACCTTAAATGGTGACAGATGGAGGTTTCCTAAAATGGGGGCACCCCTAAACCATCCATTTTTTGTTTGGGATTTCCATGAAGTCAACTATCAGATCCCACTTGAAACTGTGGCTAAAACAATGCCATTTTTACCACCTCACAACATCATCACCATTTTTATAGCTGGGATTTCAACCATGACCAAATGGGTGGTAAACATGACATTCCCAGATGCGAACCATGGTGCTGAAATATTTACCAACATTTTACCCGAACAAATTCACCCAGTTTTGTAGGTAAATATACCAGCACCATGGAGCATACAGGATGGGGCCCCCAAGATAGCTAAGTTGGTTTATAAGTGGCTTAACAATGGTTTATGGTACCTATAACTATAGTTACTGGGGCTTATAAACCAACTTATAACTGGGGGGCCCCACATTGTATGGGATTGTTTTACCCACATTACCCAGGCGCTGGAAGCATAGCGCTGAAAGTTCGTGGAGCCTGTCTTGGCCGCGGGCGTGGCGCCCGAAGTGCTTGTTGCGCTCGTTGCGCTCGTTGCGCCTTGGGTCAAGTTTTGTTTCATGCTTTGCCACGCACTTTTTTTTTAAAGTGGGCCATCTATACCGCAAACTGCTCAACCACCGGGTTTTCGGGAAAATTATGAAAGAACATGGTTGGTTCAGGGTTTATACAGAGTATATATATATATATTATATCTATAGTAATCTATAGTTAAATGTGTTTTTTTCGTGTTGAATGATGTCAAATAGGGATTCAACAAACTCCCCCCAGTCGACCCCTGAGAATGTTAGGATTTATTGAGGATCTTAATAACATTTAATAACCACATATAACCACAAAAACGGAAGGGTGAATCTTCACAATCTTATTTAACCAAAGTCAGTCACATGGTGTTTTTTCAGCATTGGATTTCATGGTATTCAACAACGGTGATGGGACATAAAGTTCCGGTTGTTTTGAATGAGAAATGGATCAACTTTGGATACACAAAGGGCGGTCAAGCCATGGGTTCTCCCAAGGTTTTCATGGTCTATGGCCAAAATATCTGAGCATATTATGAATAACATATTCATTAAAGTGGATTGAGAATAAAACTATTTGACCAGCATGGGTTGAGATAGTTAAAACAACACATGTGATCAGTTTAAACTTTGAACCTATCATATGTATGTGGTTTGGATGTGGCTGAACAAAATTGGCCGACGTGCCGACGTACTCGACCCATGATAGACATTCAGTTGCGGGATAATCCCTGGAATCATGTGGTAAACACGTATAGCTGGGTTACAACCACTTACCAAATGGGAAAAAGTCGCTGGGTTACAACCACCCCACAATTAGTTTTCCAGAACGCATCCATCCACATTGCAAGGTGACTACATGACACGTTGGCTGATTTCGGGATGAATCTACACCTGTCCTCGTCAGATGTCGTCAGCCATGAACTTCAATGAAATTCTCAAAGATTTTCCACGAGAGAATCTTTGAACCTGGATGAACCAATCGCAAATGCCTAAGAATTACCCTCCAGTAAATTAACAGTTCGACCCTGCCAGTCATCGGGCTTGGTTCAGACTAGTGAGTAAAACCACTAGCAAAATTGGTCATTTTCAGGGTCAACAAGTTAATTTACCATCCCTCTTGTCAGTGGTTGATAACCCATAGGCGCCCTCTGGGCCCTCTGGGCCGTCGGGCCCACCCCAAAAAGTACATCCATCGGTGCAAGAACTTCAGACCATTGACGATCCACCTGGCGATTTGACAAACGCCCAACACATTTAACCTGGAATTCATTGGCGAAGACCCCAGGATCCGCACATTTTTCATGATCATCATGATTCTGATTCCGTGCGCCAAAAAAATCCCTAAAAAACTATGAAAAAGAATTGCTGGTTGGTGGTGCAATGTGCCCATCTTGAAAAATGATGGAGTTCGTCAATGGATGACATCCCATATATGAAATGGAACATAAAATTCCATGGTTCCAAAGCACCAAGCAGAATTGGGTAGATCTCATGAACTCCAAAGAACCAACAAATTTGCTCCTCTATTCCTGGCCATCAAAGGCTGTCACTTCGATGAATTCTGGCTGGCCATCAGTTCCAATCGATGGCCATCTCGATGAATTGGGACAATTTTTAATCCAGTGAAATCAACCGATGTTTAACAAAGTGACACGCATGATAATCCCCAAGTTGAAAGTGAAAACGCATGATATAATTTTTTGGGATTCTAAAAACTTAGGCCATGGAGTTAATATGAGTTAATAGTGATTAAGCAGTGGCTTATATCATATCCTGGTTGGTGGTATACCAACCCCTCTGAAAAATGATGGAGTTCGTCAATGGGTTTCGGATGACATCCCATATATGATGGGAAATACAATTCCATGGTTTGAAAGCACCAACCAGTATCCCCTTATTAACATAGCTATATCATATATATCTTCTTTTTGGTGAAGCTGTGCACCCTACGGGAGACCCGGTCACCCCTTTGCCTCGGCAAAGGGAAGATCGAAAATCTTCACCCGGGATTCGAAGTTGCCTGTGGCGGACTCTGGAGATTTCTGCCCCCCCGAAATAAAACCTGGGATCCCGAAGTTACCCTCTGGTAAACTAACATAGCTATTAAAAATTGGGATTTATAGTGGATTTTCCCATTGAAAATGGTGATTTTCCATAGTTATGTTAGTTTACCAGAGGGTAAAAGCCTCAACGAAGCTAGCGCTGGAAAATCTCGAGAAAAATCGCTGGATTTGTTTCCAGGCGAAAGAACCAGCCTTTAGTTTGGAGATTTCCCGGCTGTTGAATTTCCAAGGGGGAAAGCATACAGGCTGAAACAACTGCTTAATGTATATGAAAAAGATGAAAAAGGCGCAAATACAACCTTGAGCGTTGCTATTTGGTGGTATACCTACCCCTCTGAAAAATACGAGTTCGTCAGTTATTGGGATTATGAAACACCCCAAAACTGAATGGGAAAGTCATAAAAAATCCATGGTTCCAAAGCACCAACCAGGTCAGGTAGTTGCCTCAAAATCGAAGGACATGGTTTTACCCCCATGAATTCTGGCATCTCCTGGAGCTCTTTCTATCTGCATCCCATAGACGCTGGATGACGCTGGGATCCCCCACCGTTGGGCGACATCTCGCAGGAGACCCTCAGCGAACCATCGGCGCGTTTGCGCCAGAGACGCACCTCGGCACTTTTTAGCGTCAGCTTTTTAGGTGAATTCTTGTGTCATCGCTGCTAATTAATTATCTAAAAAAGGAACATAGATCTGGGATGATCTGGGTAAATTGTAATAGTTCACTTTTTTTAGAGGTCACTCATCTGACACTTGCGACATCTTGCGACCATTTGGAGATGATTCCCCACGTAACCATGATTCCAGTGAGGTTACGACGTGAGGCACTCTAATTTGCCCAGATAGATGTGGAAAATCACCATTTTTTTCTATAGGTAAATTATCGAAGTAAGTGAACGATTTCCCACATCTATGTTAGTGTGTCCCAGGGTATCTTTCAAAATCCCATGTCACCAGTGGATTTGCTTAAGGCCCCCCGACAAAAAACATGAGAAAATATCCCGGATTCCCCAAATGTTGTATTTCCCATTGAGAAGGTATGAAAATCATCTTACCCAATCATAAACCATATTATATATCACTTTCCCATTTGGATTCACTATTGGCTTAACCAAGCATCACACAAATGAGCATCAGGGCAGCCCCTGTTGATGCAACTAGTGGAGGGATTCTACTATCGAATGGATGGGCTTATCATCATCCCCAAGAGAGGTCAACGAAATTGGATATACCCATTGTGACTGGGATGATGTTTATTTTTTCCTTCCCATGGAAGGGGGTTATCACAATCCATGACGAACTTCTGAAGGATTTTCATGAGGGATTCACCCAATGCCATGGTCGTCACCATCCCCAGGTTTGAGGTGACTAAGGCAGCCAGCGTATTAATACCCCAAAGTGACTGGGATGATGTTGGCAAAAAATGCCCCCTAAAACAGGTTAGTCAATGGGATGGTGACCATGGCATTGGGTTTACCACGAAGTGTGGAATTGCTAGTCAGACTTGTTTCCTTTACACAATGGATTTTATGCTATAATAAGATTAGCCATGAAGATATGGAATTGGTGATGCTGGGATTTGTTATACTATCTGATCATGACTAGTCAGAAATGAAGAAACCACAAATTCATGAAATAACGTGCCCTATGACTGGGCCCTCCCCTTACCATGAATAGATCCAGTAAACTTCACCATGGTCGCGTAAAGTCACCCATGCGCGACTTAACCCAAGAACCCAATAACTGCCCATAAACCCATGGGGAATTGAGGTTTATCACATAGATGCCAGGGTTTTAACATGTTTTAATCCCCACTACTCCAACCAAAGAATCTTTGCTCCATATATTTCTGACATTGGGATAGAATCCAACCTGGAATCGAAAGATTTGGCCCTAAATTTGACCATGACCTCAGGCGTTTTTTTTTTATCAAATCGATGGGAAAAAAATCGTTTTTTTTTCGTCCCCAAACCTGAATCGAAGTAAATCTGGTGACACACCATTGATCCATTCCCATATGCGAAGCATGGTACTGGTATATTTACCTACAAAACTGGGTGAATTTTAGGACATATTTCACACATGAAGCATCTGGGATCGATGACACTGGAGGGTAAGTCGAGTTTTTGGATGATCCAATCCTCATCATCTTTTCCGTGACATCGCAGAGAGGTTGAAGCCCTTTGTTTTTCGTTGCTTGAACCCCCAGAGCAAGTCTCATACTGTCCCAAGTTGATAGATATATTGCCGTGTTTCAGCGATTCCATGTTTATCGGTTTCAAACTTCCACCAGTATATACTCACCTACCTTGCAACTCGGAAGTACGACAGTACTGTCATTGTCCACATTTCTTTGCCCAAAATTCATCAAAATGGGACCCTTTTCAAAAAGCCATGAAAAATTAGCGGGTCCCATGGGGTCTCCAACCTTGGAAATTTATGGATGGATTTGGGCTTGGACAAAATCGATGAAATCCCGTTATTGGCTGGATGGGCCCCTGGAAAATCAATGGTTTATAAGTGGCTGAATTCAATGGTTTATGATATAACTATAGTTAATGGGGATCCTGGAAGATCAACAGAATCTTTCTGCAATGAATCGACGAGGGACAATGAAGTGTGCCATGAATCCTAGACGTTGTGCCAGGAGGTTCTTGATCTGGGCCGGGAGTCAACTTGACCCGACTTTACCCTCTGGTAAACGTTTACATAACTATGGAACATCACCATGCTATTGATGGGTAAATCCACTATAAATGGGCAATTTTCAATAGCAAACTGCTTGTTTACCAGAGGGTAAGTCGGGGTAGATGGGTGGTCAAAATGACGACCCACAGCATTAGCAGTTCATTACAAAATTGGATCAATGGAGTCCAACAATTTGACCATTAATGGGGACATTGACTAATGCATATATACACATAATAATATATATAATATATAATATATATATAATATAATATCATATATATAATATATATAATAATATATATATAATATAATATAATATAATATAATATAATATATAATATATAATATAATATAATATATAATATATGATATATATAATATATGATATATATATAATATAATATATATATATATATATATAACATTATATAACATATCATATATATATATGTGAGTTGGGAACCTTCGATATCAGAGTGCATGGGACTAAGAAACCGACAAATGAGTGACTCCTGAAACGACCCTTTCTGAGTGCGTGGAACATTGCTCCCACAGGAGAATAACTTGGTGGTTTGTTGATCCAAACAAAAGTTCCTTTACCCTCTGGTAAACGTTTACATAGCTATGGGAAATCACTATTTTTAATGGGAAAATCCACAAAATCCACTATTTCTATGGCAATTTTCAATAGCAAACTGTAAAATTAACCTAAAAAACGTGGGACACATGGTAGAAGACTGAGCTCAGAAACTTTCTGAGTGTATGGCATCGTACGGTTACAAAAATCTATCCAGTCGAGAATCATTTACAAAAATCTTGAAAAGCACATAGTCAATCAATGAACATTTTATGATATTTTATCATATGGGGGTGGGTCAAAACCTATAAACCTAATGATAATCAACTTTAGATAATTTATATGGGATGAACATCGAAAAACATCCCCGCTTTTTTTCTTGAGGTTCACTAGGTACCACTGTTTTGACCCATAGCCATATTCTATCCATTCAACAACTGGTTGGCTCTGAAAAATATGAGTTCGTCAGTTGCGATGATTATTCCCAATATATGGAAAGTCATAAAATTCCATGGTTCCAAACCACCAACCAGTAATGGTTGTTAATGCTTATTAATGATTATTAGTAATGGTTGTCATGGTGCTTATAACTATCTATAACTCCAATAACTAGGGTTATTAATGGGTATTAATGGTTAATAACTACCCTCTGGTAAACTAACATAGCTATTGAACATCACCATTTTTAATGGGAAAATCCACTATAAATCACCATTTTCAATAGCTATGTTAGTCTACCAGAGGGTATGGTTCATGGTTCATGGTTCATGGATAATCATTCTGTGAAACACCAACTCTCTCCGACACCGGCCATGATGGCACCTCTGGTCGGGCAGAAATGCCTGACGTGACGTGACAGGAAGCTCCAGCTGTCAGCATCCAGCTGTCAATGGAATGCGGTTTTCATCCACCCGTTTTCAGAAAATATCCATTAAAATTCATTGATTGATCATATGTAAGTCCCTTATTCCATCTTCTTCCCTTTTTGTTAATAGATGTTAATAGTAAATCCACATTTTGACTGGTTCAACTCAATTATTGACCATTCGCCAGTTGTTTTCCTTGGGCCATAGATCTGACGCTAAGGAATGCTCTGACTGTTTCAAGCAAAAGAATGATCAGGGAATTTGGATGGATTTGGTATGTCTTTCTGAGCAAGTGTGTGGGTTTGCACAAGTTTTTTCCATCCCTGTTTTTCCACGCCCAGGCCCATGGAAAATCCATGTTTTGGGAAGGTCTAGCCGCCGCCTAGTCTGATCTCAGGCGACAGCTCGTAGGGATCATTCTGGTGAAAGATCTGCTCTGAAATCAGTTGCTAACTAACCAACAAATGACTAATCCCTGGACCCAGTATCGATTTTTATGTGTTTTTTTTAAATGTATTTTTTAATGTTTTTTTTTGCCCCTATATGACACCAGTTTCTATACGCATCCAGCGCATTCCCGACGAGCCTGCTCCTTGTCTACCCTGGCGCGTTCTGGGTTCTGTGGACACCACAATTCAAGCAACTTTTACTACAATGTGGGGCCCCCAAGATAGCTAAGTTGCCTTATAAGTTGCTTAACTATGGTCTATAGTAGATATAACTATAGTTAATAGGGTTCATAAACCAATTTATAACTGGGGGGCACCACTTTGTAGCAAAAATCCAAATGGGGATGGGTCGAAACCTATGAAATTACTGCTTGGTGGTTGACCTATCCCTCTGAAAAATGATGGAGTTCGTCAGTTGGGATGATGAAATTCCCAAGATATGGAAAGTCATAAAATTCCATGGTTCCAAAGCACCACCAACCAGATTACCATATTTTGGAGAAGAACCATCCATTAACCAGCTATTTTTTGGGGACCTAGGCTACCAGGGTTTTGATCCACAACCAGTTTTCAGTTTTTTCTGGGGAAAAACAATGACCAATGACCCATGTCCAATTGTCAAATTCAAATCTTTCTTGGTAGTTAGTAGTAACTATGTACTTGGTGGCTCATCCCACTTAGTAAGTGGGTTATAACCCCAGTTATAAGTGGATTAACCCTACTTATCCCATTTATAACTGGGGTTATAACCCACTTACTAAGTGGAATGAGCCACCAAGTA
>Ga0126342_10004799_pt1 | contig 23266 bp, 25 predicted proteins | sample Cyp1metagenome_FD_92528 | JGI IMG/M metagenome (GOLD analysis project Ga0126342, IMG submission 92528) | Coral microbial communities from Lord Howe Island, Old Settlement Bay, Australia - Cyphastrea 1 metagenome | ecosystem: Host-associated > Invertebrates > Cnidaria > Coral ...
ATGGACGGACTATTTAAACACGGACGAGCAAAACAGACGAATCCACCAAATGGCTCTCGCACGACAATTTTAAGCTGTCGCAGTGCCGGCCCACGGACGCTTTAGCGACCATGGCCGGAAAAATAATAAATAATAATAAAGATAATAATAATAATACTAGTATATATATATATATTATATACATATATATAAATTCACGAATTTAATGATGCATTCCTGCTTGTAGATGTTTTTCTTGTTGGGGGGATGTGTTTGGTTTGGTCGATGGATCACCGGAGGATGTACTGTAACCAGCTGCAAATAGCTCGGTTGCTACATAACTAAGTACATATAACTACCATACTACAGGAGATGCAATATCTATGGTAATATGATATTTCTATTGTTAATGATGGTTAATGAGATATACTGGTTGGTGGTTTGGAACATGAATTTTATATGTTTCCATTCAGTTGGGAATGTCATCATCCCAACTGAGGAATTCCATCATTGTTCAGAGGGGTAGGTATACCACCAACCAGAGAATCATTAACCATCATCAACCATATAATAACCATTAATATTAACCATTAATATTAACAGTATATTACCAACCAATGGTAGCTTGGTCAACCACCAACCAGAGAAAATCCACGGAAAACCCATGAGCTCGTTGCTCCGCCTTTTTCGCTTCCCAGGAGATGACCATTTTGGACAAGCCACCGCACCAGCTCTTCGTGAACATGAACATCGACGAGGTCCACGGCCGGTGATGCCCTCTCGGAAACCATGGGTTTGATAGGGGATTTATAGGGTATTTATATATGGATCCATATTTGGGACCATAGAATGGTGCTGTTTTTCTTTTAATGAGCCGGGGATGGAATTCTACATGTTGAAAAAAATCCCAGTATTGGATGCTATCCCTGAAGCCAATCCGCTGGTTGATGGGTTCATGAAAAACATGGTCCTAAGATGAAATGCCACCAACAAAGCCCCAAGATGATTAGACAAATTAGACCCAGTTTAAACCAATCTTTCAAGGGAAGTATTTAAGATGGGCAAGGGATTGTTAGTGTCAACCAGGTCACAATCTTGTTAATCTGTTGCAGGCTTGCGCCAGACCCTTCCCATTTTTCAGGAGCTATAGGGTATTATAGGGTAAAATGTTGCAGGGCTGAGCCTCAGTTGGTTTATAGCAGGTTAACTACAGCTAGATATAAAGATTCTTAGTGGGAAGTATGAACCAACTTATAACTAGGGGGCCCCACCTTGTGGTAAAATTCGTCCCAAAGCCATCCCCGAACTACGTATGCCATGCCAAAGGGGACGTCAGGGGACAGGGGAGTCACAATATGATACTTAGGATACTTAAATGGTACCCCCCCAATTAATCAACTTGGGTTGACATTAAGCATCCCGATTTTCCACTGTAACAAGTGACTACAGGGTCGCCCCAAGCCGTGAAAAGTCATCCAAGTCATCCGGCGTCGAGCCAAGGTGGAAGACATCATGGATGAGGTGAATACCTTCGTCCGCATCGATGCCCAACACCGCGACTTCTGGCAGGTGCTCACCTGAGCCATGGTTGATATGAATGATGGGTGAATTTGTTGGGAGTTATAGTATGTTATAGTCCCAAATGTGTTCGGATCATATGAGATTTTGATAAGCCATAGTAGGGAAACCTATGAGCCAACTAGTTAGAGATGGAATAGCGGTATTTTAATGCATTTTAATGGTCCAACTGGATTAGAGTGGCGAAGTATGACGAGAGAGATGGAAACATGCTGCGGATGTTTGAAGCGAAAGGATTGGTTGGTGGTTTCACGTAATTGTTTTTGTATGTTCGAAATTTGTCCCATCATTTAGATCCATATTTGTGATGATCATTAGCGCAATAGTTGGTTTGCACAAAGATGCTGTGGCCCAAAGAAAGTTAATGGATGTTCCTGGGCCAATTTTTGTCCCATTGAAACTAACGAGTACCCTCTGGTTATTTAACGTAGCCATGGAAAATCATCATGTTTAATAGGTAAATCATCATAATTATCATCTATAAATGGCTTATTTTCCATGGCTATCTTAGTCATTACCAGAGGGTTATCTCTTTAAGAAAGTGGGCTTAGCCATGTCCCACATCAATTTCTCGCCCTGCGCCCGCATGCGCCCGCTTCCTGGGTACGCAACACCTGGATGCCGACGCGTACCACGCCTCCAAAAAAACACCTGGCCTGGTAATTTGCGACGTAGCTATGGGAAAATGGTGATTTTATGGTAAATTCATGGTGATTAATGGAAATGGTGATATTTAGCCTCTGGTAATTTGTTAGATAGTTATATGATGTTATAGATGGTCCATTTCTTTTGATGGTTTCCCGTTTAAAACTAGTGCTTTTCCATAGCTAGATTAATTTGCGGCAGGGTACCCCTTACAAAAATCAAGAGCATGAACTAATGCACGATATAGCACGATATGATGTAAAATGGCAGAATCATGCAAAACCCGTGTCATAGCAGATGCTGTACCCAACTTTTCAATATTCCCCGATTTCTGGCTGGATGGTTCACCTATTATAATCCTACTACCATGCCCTTCACCCAGCCACAGCTACAGCCAGATGTTTTAGGCCATGCGCTACATTGCCAACGACTCCTATGAAGGCAAGCGACGAGAAAAGGCGGGCGATCTATGCTACCCGCAGGTGGCTGCAACGGCTACCCTTCAATTTCAACGGATATTAGAACATCCTTTTTTTCACATGATTTGGCCAGAAATGGAGTTTATAGTTTCATCCAATTTCAGAGAAGACCATATTTGCAGTGAATATATATAATATATATATATATACATATCACCACACGCACACACAGATATATATATATATAATATAATATAATATATATATATATAATATATAATATATATATATATAAGATATTATGTAAATATGTTCAAATTGACCAAATTGAATCCAACTGCCGGTGTTTCTTGGCTCCCGCGCCCCGCACAGGCCGGGAGGTCAAAGGCGGGTGCTGCCATCAGTGGACTTGGACCTGGAGTTGCTGAAGGCGCTGAAGTTGACATTTCCCAATGCTTTGGCGTTAAAGATCTACGGTTGAAGAGTTTAAATACGTTTATATATATATGGGTATGGATCAATACCTATTAATACCATTTTTAGTGGGATGAACATCCATTTACCAGCTATTTTGATGTTCACCAGGAGTACAAGGTTTTGACACACTGCCATATATATATATATATATTATGTATATATGTTTATGTTTACCAATAATCGTACGATTTTCTGCCTGACTTTTTCAGGAACTAATTCTGGGACCCAACATGTAGATCTGTTGAAAGTTGCATCGACTTTCGTCTACCGACTTGCATGCAACAACAAAGTATTGGTAGACACATGCCTGAGTATCAGCATATGTAAATACATGCATACATGCATACATGCATGCATGTGTATTAAGGCACACTGTGCCGCACACATGTGTATTTGTTTCAACTGAAGGTGCCATTCAATTTGTGTATATTTGTGTTTCTGTCAGGCCATGAAAACTTAAGCTCGGCCAATATTGATCTTTTTTCGGGTTGGAAAGAGCGGCAACCACCAGCTTTATCAGCAGCAAGGTGTCGTGGATGAGATCCACCAACTTCTTTGCGCCAAGAGCAAGAGGGAACTGGGCGACATGTTGGCCTGGATCCCCAGTTTTTGTCCCCAGTTGGCCCCAAATCTGCAGCGCCAAATGTGGTGGTTAAATCGCCAGTTAAAACAATGACTGGTGACTGGTTGTTACAAATAGCTAACAAATTGTTACATAACTAAGTACATATAACCACCATACTGCAGGAGATGACATATCTGGTTGGTGGTGACTGGAACATGCGAAATATTTTCCCCAATAATTAGTTGGGATGATGATCCAATCTGACGAACTCATATTTTTCAGGGGGTAGGTATACCACCAATTAGATGGTATAGTACCCATGACTGGGAATGGTAAACATACCACCTGTAAAAATGGTGATGACTGGGGGATGGTTTATTGTTTTACCCACATGATTCCTGAATGCAGATGGGCTATCTTCCGTGCGAAAATACCACAATTAAAATGCATGCCCCCGCTTTTTGTTGAAACATGCCAATGACTGTCACCATTTGTCACCGTGTTCATTGCAAAGGTCATGTTCCCTTCCTTGGTCGAGTCTAGCTGTTTGCTCCTCATACTTGTGTAATTTATCCGTTAAATTATTGGGCACAATCAAACTACATCCATCCTATTTGCGCATGGTCTTATAAGTTTATACTGTAATAGCAACAATTGGCAATATCAGCCCTTTTCATGGAATCCTATTTTGTCCATGGCAGTTGCTTATAAAACTACGATTGGCACATCACCGTGTATCGTCACAGTTCGGTTTCAGGGAAAACTTGTGAACATATCTACTGACTCGCACTCGCTGTGCTCAGGTTGAAATCAACGATAGCTTGAAGGCCAGAAGCAGCAGTGGGAGTTGCGCATGGCAAAAAACATTGCCATTTCCGGACCTGATTAGATTGGATTATCCACATCTAACAACTGCAGAATATTGCACGCTATTGCACAACTATTTATTTAAGAAGCGCTTCACTCAAGATCGGTATGACGCATGGGTTCGCATTGCTTCGCTGTCCTCAAAGCTACATCTTTCTGGATGTCTAATGAGTTTGGTTCAAAAGCCCCGTGCTACGATGATGATGGGATGACATGCTCACGACATGTATAATTATATAAACATATGCGCCAGAAATCATCAAGCATGTTTGCACGTCTATCTATTGAATTATATAGGTCCATGCAAACCCTATATAATCACTGGCCACTTATGTTGGGGTCCAGATATCCGTGAAACCCAATACTTTGGGTCGTGACCATTTTTGAAGCCCACTTTCTTGCCACTTTCCTGTGTAGCTTGTGTCTGAATCTTATTGATCAAAATCCTTTCAATTCCACGTATTTTAATTCGGGGGAGGACAAAAAAAAAAGGTGTTCGTTGGTTCACAACTCCCTTCCAGCCCTACAAGCGTCATTATTGGTCATTATCCAATATTTCCCTAGTGATTGTCATTATTGCTGGATTTTGCTGGTTCAAATCCACATTTTGCCGCCCTGGTGCCTGGTGGTCCGAAGCGGTGCTCAGGCTTCGCCTGCCGGCATGGACACCCAATTCTTCGAAGCGGTGGCCACAAAGATCCCGTGCCTCGGTCGAGGGGCGCTATGGCTTGATATGATGTATAGAATGATGTACCCTCTGGTAATTTAACATAGCCATTGAAAATGGTGATTTATAGTTGATTTTCCCATTAAACATGGTGGTTTTCCATAGCTATGTTAGTTTACCAGAGGGTATATCTGGGTAAATTATAACGACCTCACTGCGACCTCACTGGAAATCATGGTTAGTAGGAGGAATCATCCCCAAATGGCAGGGACCGCAAGAAGTTGGTGGCCTTAATTCAGGTTAGTGAAATATTTTAATTTACCCATATGTATATATATATATACATATAATATATATATATATATATGGATTTTTATGATATTATATATATATATGTTTAAATGTATTAGAATTATATGGTTTTATATTTTATATTGTATATAGATTTGCACCGGCTTATAAAGATTAGTATAGATTCTAGATTCTAGATCAATTAGTTGTTGATAAGTTGGGCGCATTACGGTAAACATCACCACTGGGTCTTACCGTTCCTGGTGGAAGGGATACCCTCGTCGAGGGATAGCCATAATTGAAAGTTTGGGTGTTTAAAAGCCGTTCCGCAGATCAAAGACAATCATACCCTCTGGTAAACTAACGTAACTATGGAAAATCACCATTTTTAATGGGAAAATCCACTATAAATGGCCATTTTCAATAGCTATTTTAAATTACCAGAGGGTACATTTCAGTAAGATTTTTTATTGGTGACAATTGAAATCTAATGAGAACTTGTTTTTTTGCCCGTGAACTTGTAGTACTTGCAGTAGTTGTAGTACTTGCAGTAGTTGTAGTACTTGTAATACGTGTAGTGAGTGGGGTTCAGCATGTTGGGTGCGTTACCTTTTGCACCTCAAGTTTTTCGTTAAAGGTTTGATAAGAGAAAGAGAAAGAGAAGAGAGAGAGAGAGAGGAAGAGGAAGAGGAAGAGGAAGAGAAAGAGAAAGAGAAAGGAAGAAAAACATAAAGAAAGCGATCCTTATTCTTTTGGGAAAGGTTTGGGCTTTGAACTTGGCAATTGCTTTTGGGAAAGTCCTTCCTTTCTTCTCTTGGCTGCAGGAGCAGCTCTGGAAAAGTCTGCTGCAATTGTGAACCCTGGGAACAGACCTACTAAAGTGAATTGGACCCTCTTATGATCCAGTGCCTTGAAAAATTGTGGAAAAGTTGCTAGTACTTGTTCTTTAATAAGGGTTTAATAAGCCATCTGTTTTGTTTGGGAACAGCAGACCACCATTTTTTCCAGAAAAGTGTTAAGTGTTTTTGTTCACACAAATATGTTTTTGACAAAAAAATGTTTGCCAAAAAATGTTGCCACAATAGTGAAATTTTCAATCTAATCGTGGGTTCTGAATAAGTTGTTTTTTTAGCAACAATAGCGAACCTAGCTGTTAATCAGGATGCAACGTTAAGGTTACATAAATGGGATAGATAAATATATAGATAGATAGATAGATAGACAGACAGACAGACAGATAGATAGATATATAGTTGAAAATTGGGATAGTCCACAATGATATTCAATGGATTGGTTTAAGGGAAGATCTTAATCGCAAACCAGGATTCTTAGCAGTAATGATAGGGATTTCCTTTTTTTCCATCATCCAATTCTGGGATTGATTTCTAGAAATTGAACACTATCTCAAGAAGGGCTGGCGAAGGTCCGTCATTTGTCAGTCTCCAAAGGTCTCTTCTGATCACTCAGCTCAGATGATTACCGCTCATTTTTTTGACCCCAGATGGTTTGACAAATTAAGCGCCTCGAACTGATTGTTTTCTACAGTGGAGGGCCAACTGTGTCACCCAAATTGCACCAGAACCCGGTCTTTAAGATATGTTTTAAAATGTGTTTTACTACTGAAATAGTATAGACTCATAATGTTGGGGCACCTTGCATTGTGAACAACACCCAGGTCGTCATCATCATGGTGGTCGTCATCATCATCATCATCATCTTCAATGATCACACGTCAACTACATTTGAATTATTTTGCTGCTTAAGCCCCTGTTTCTGATAATGCTGAACTCCCACATTTCTGGTGAATTTCCCCATTTTGGGGTCCCCAAAGTCGCCCATCTTTTCCTCGGCACAGGCTCTACGTTGCACGTGCTGAAGTCGACCACTGGCATGACAGGTGGGTTGCGGGAAGGGTGGAGACCTTGAGGATGACGATCATTTTGTTTGTAATTATATAGGATATAAGCTCTGGTTATTTAACATAGCCATGGAAAATGGCACCTTTATAGATGATTTACCTATCAAACATTGTGATTTTCCATGGCTATGTTTAAATAACCAGATGGTACACATTATGTATTCACTGTTGGTTTAGTTACTCAATGTTACTTGTCTTTGTGCATTTTTTGCGTGCATGTACTAGCACACAGTGTTATAATAATTTACATATGCCATATGTGTATACACTAATATGCTACATTCCTTTTTGCATAGAATATGCACGTTCTGGCAGAAGATATTTGAAGGGCAACCATGGACGAGCAAAATTTCAACGGGATGTTCACCTGGGAAAATGGTAGTGGGGTGTTCCATGCAGATTTGTCCGCATGGAGGGCGTATACAAACTGTTTATATAACGACTATATATGTATATAACTTGGATAAGCACATGTCGCAAAAGAATTGCAAAAGAAAGGTTAGATATGATGGAATTGCGCCAACCAGTTTATGGAGAGTAATTGGGACATTGAAATGGGGGTATAATTGGATATTCATGGGTGTATAATGGGATATGTAATCAGCTTGATATGAATTTTCTGTTTGTGTGTGAAAACTCTGAATATACGCACAATTTTTGGCAAATTGATTTCCGAAGATGATGAGTACCAGTGATTTTAGGGATTGTCCCAAATTTTCGGACAAAGGCAGCTGGATGTTTTGACTTCAACATCTTAGTGTATACTATACTGACCATTGCATACTATATGATTTTCTTAAAGACCCAGATGCCCCACATTCTGGATAGGTCGCCGCTTGCCTTTCCATTATACATGCCACAAGGCTCCAAATTTTTGAGTCATGTGGGTTGATAGCCTTCAGGTGAATCCTGCATGAACCTCTGATGTTTTCCGCCTTTTGGCTGGGCTCAAGAATGTGCATATAGAATTGCCTGGCGGTCCATTTGACGGAAGGTGCCGGCGCTAAAAGCGGAAAAGCGGGGGGATTCAGTGGCAAGAACAGTCATTTGGGTATGTTCCCAAAGCGGGTACTCCATGCCCAAAGTCTCTCCCTCCCTCCCTCTCCCTCCCTCTCTCTCTCTCTCTCTGTGTCTCTCTCCCCCCTCTATGTATGTGTGATAGGTTAGTCATCATATACGCTATCCAATGGCCATGTTGGGGGTAACTATACCTTATTTCAGGTGCACCCGAATACTATGGGAGATGCCATCCTACCCTCGCTGTTGACTCCAGAGGTCAGTTGCATCATTGCAGTTTTCTTCACTCCCAAATTGAACGTCGAACTCTTATATATTTATGGCCATATTCATCAGGAGCATGTAAAATACCGTTATAAGTATTTCAGACCTCATTTTCCGAGCATGACAGGACACTTTGGTCAGAGTCAGACACATGGAACGGCTTGCAAATTACCTCAAAAGACCATGAACTCCCTGAAGTCAAAGAACATCAAGTCGGGCAATCTGTGCATCACGGTCAATTCTGCAGGGACGGAGTGCTATGATGTTTTGAGCATGAGAGAGAAATGATTGCCATTGGATTGGTTTAAGGGAAAATCTACAGGAAACCATGGTTTTTGCCATCAAATATAGGGTGTTCCTGTAAAATGTCCCTTACACCAATCCAATGAGATTGACTGGACCCACAAGCGAGACCCACAAGCAGTTTACCTTGAGCACAGAAGACGTGAGGAACATCCAGGCTGATGGGCCGATCTCCAAGACACGGTGCCTTTTGGTACTACTTGGAGGACCATCTCACTTGTCCTGTAGTTGGTTAATAACCCTGGCGAGGAAGTCCTCAAACTGAGGTTGTCCATAGTTGGGTAATCGCCCTGGAACCTGATGGTCATTTCAGAGCATTTCAGAGCATTTCAGCATGCCTTTCCTGGCTCCTTGTCCCCCAAACAACATCGGCCTGAAAATAGGGCACCACAAGATCTCACAGTTGATTGTCATGTTCCCATTAACATTGCCGTAAATCAAGGTCTTTTTTCAACCATTTCTGGACCAACAAAACTGATATTGTTAGTTATCAGTTCTCTCACATCATAGGTATCCCCATTGTATCCCACTATATATCCCCACATATAAGCTGGTTGGTTTGAGCCTCATATGTTTATATCCACAATCATATCTATGTTTTTGTGGTTGAAATGTCGATGCGTTCAGGCAAGAATATCTCATCATATCGAAGTATATTCGAGTGTATCCCATTATTCCACTATATCCAATGATCATCACTTATCAACTTATCAATACAAATCAGTATATCCAATAGTGCCATCGTATTCCATGATATCTTTTACTAAAAAAAAAAAAAACATCCCCAGGCGGCCATCCCCACATCATCCCACCATATCCCAAGATCCAGGCCATCTGCAAGCGCCACCGTCGGGGATCGACTGGGAGGCGATGAGCGACCAATGGATGTTCATCGCCACAGAGCCGGTGCCAATGTGGCCTGCTTTTCCTCCGGCAACCGTGCCATGGACGGCCGAAGGAAGGGGCGGGCTAGCACCACGATCCACGGAATCCACTGGGAATCCGAAAACAAAAATCCACGTTTCCTTCGTTTTGGCAAATCCAAGACTGATGGTACATTGTACAGAAAAATGATCACAATACATGGTATATACTGGTTGATGGCTTCAAACCATATTTATGTTCAACCCTATTTGAGATTTAATGGCATGGCAACTGATCATATCAACTTGTGGTTCAGTATGTTCAGTTCTTTGTAATTGACAGATCAAGATCTGATTATATATGCACCCTGTGTACATCATGAGTTGAGACCAAATGACAGACATGTACAAACATTTTTTTTCGTCAGGGAGTGACACCACCAGCCAGTTGTTGACTATATCCAAATTATACCGCCATTGTTGCTTAACACCTAATTTTCCCGTGCTTAATTGAGTCCCCATGAACTTGGCACAATATGATGGCGTTTTATTTTCAATGTTGGGGGTCATTATATCAGACCTAGGCTAGGGAACCATTTTAGCATTGACTCTTCGACATGTCGATGCCAAAAAAGAGTAGAGAGATACCCATATGACAAGATTATCGCAAAACTGATTTAGTCTTGCTTCGCCTTGGCCTTTCTGAGGTTGCCCCAAAACCTTCATAACCGATAGGGGACGACCCTATACCGATACAGTAATTACACCATTTGTGATACCTGAAGGAGTACTGAAATCTTCGATAGGGGGCGACCTTAATTTGCACAAGGCATTAAATCTTATCATTTTTTTCCGCTACTCATATCATGGTACATGATTGTGCCTGTGTTTTTTGTCTGAACATAGGGCACCCCCAAATTTAATATTTGATTTTATCATATTCTCATTGAAAGTGTCATAGTATGTCCTGTTTTGAGAGACCACCATACGATCTCCCATGAGTTTTCAACTGGAGCCCAAGATTGCTGAATCACCACAATGTGCGTATCCGTGTGTATTTGTGGTGTTTGTTCGCATACTGGATAAATAGATGGATAGATCGATAGATGATGGAATTAGATGGATGGGGATGGAGATGGAACTTGATATGGACATACCAGTAATTATATTGGAATATGGATGAATGAATATCTAAATCCAACTGCACATGGAGTTTCATGTGTATCATGCAAGTGACCATGTGTTTTTGGAACGTGCCGTTCCCAGGCAAAAGGACAAGAGTTCATGGGACAGCATGATCCGAGCTGGCATCAATGGCTGGCTCCGTTGGACAATGCATCCCGCAGATACCAGATGGGACCAGGGACGAGAAAACCAGGTGGTTTTTTCTCAGTGATATGGCACTGATATGGTTTGGACCACATTTTTTAACCACCTAAAACAGTGGATGTCAGTTTGATAAATTAGTGATGGATTATGTTTAGTTAAATGGAGAGTAGTATTGGGGCGTACCCCGGTATGTCAAAGACATCAGAATTAAGCTGTAAAATGATGCAGGAACACCCCGAGAACGAGGTACGCATCGCATGTAACGCATTTAGCTATTAAAAACAGTGCGGCGTTGGAAAATGAGGTCAGACCCCCAAAAACGCTAGGGGACTGGAGAACAAGATAGGAACACCCCGCCAGTTGCATTATGTACCATTATGAAATACCTTTGTTACATTGTACCAAATATCGTCCGCGGCTCAAATGATGGTTAGTTGATGGTTGCTTGTTTTTTTGGTTGGTGGTATTGCATGGATTGTTGTGTATGTAAAATGGGCAGGGAGGTATTTTGCATGGCTTAGGTAGAACACGGGCTGGCAGACTTGGGGAATGCCTACGATAAGCACCACTCCTTTGAAATTTCAATTAGCGTGATATTGTTGAAAGTTCATGAGCATGTGGTTGCCATATGTAGGCTATTCTTAGGCAATTTGAGACTAGCAATGTGCGGCTCCTATGCCAAGCCCATTTGCCAACGAGGTATGGATTCCCTCCTACATTGCTTATGGCTTAGTCGATACCATGGCCCCTTTGTATGGAGTGATGGCTCCTAAGGGGAGCCTTGGAGAAAAGGATTCACGTCCGGTCGTGGCTCTGCATTTTGGATGATTTTCTTGTTTGACCCCAAATTAGTCCCCCTAAATGGTCCCAAATATGTGGAAGTTTCTGAGGGGTGTTTAGTATTAGGGGGTGGGATTATTCATTGTTTCTCAACCATGCTTAAGATGATTGGTTTGGCATGACTAATAGTTTTGGGATGGATTAAAACATATTAAAAGCACCAACTAGTTTTGGTTTTCCCTCCAAGTTCGTTGCAATCAGGCCCCTGAATTTTCGGATGGATGCAGTAGCAAAGGCATCATTTGTGAGGCCGGTTTTTCGGGTTTCAAGCGAAATCATTGGCGGGGGTGTATATAGGCGGAACTATCATTGCAAATATTGCAATTAGCCACGATTAAAACATATTGAAGACCGTGGGAGCATGTGCAACGGTCAGTTTCAATGGTCTTAGTCTTCTTTTGAGGGGCCTCTACGTGAAGGCCCAACCCTTGAGTTTTTCAAACAGAGGTTTCCGTTGGTACCCCAGCATGGTAATGGAAACAACATCAAACAACAAGTTTTCATAGGAGAAACATTTCCAAATTACATCAATTTACTATGCATGGGCAAATTGTCTATGGGCACCAGGAGGTGCTGGACCCCCGCTACATGGGGGAAGGTTCCGAGACTGGGGCTTTCAAAGAAGGAAACAATGGCTATTATATAGACGATTTAGATGCTATTCTGCTATTCCGTACCTTTAATCATTTGTCCGGTCATCATTGGGCTTATCATTGAGATAGGTACCCTACGACATCCTACGACTGCATGTTGGGATGGCCCTGACCTGGAAAATTTGGTGAGCAAACTGGGAGGATCCCATAGCGGCCTGCCGCGCAGGTGTTATCAGTATCTCATTTTAAGCCCTTCCCCCCAATATCAAGTGATGTTTTAAATAGCAGCCCAAGCCCTGATGTGTGCTGGATCTGGGGCCCCGAAAAAAGTGCAATGTAATACCATGGATCACCATCCCCTCAACCAACACACACACAATACATATACATATACATACATACATACATATATATATATATTATATTATATTATACTATATTATATTATATTATATTATATTATATTATATTATTATATATATATTATATTATATATATATATATATTATATTATATATATATATATATTATATACACCCCTATTTGGCAAGGACTATGTTAGTTTGCAGGATGGACATCCACGTGCCCTCTGGTGTCATCAAAGATGGCTTGCCGGCAAATCCCCGATGTATATATGGTCCAGCGTTCCAACCCCCCTCCCCCCCGGCCATGGTCATGGGTCAGCCATAGTACTGTCCCCCTCCCCGTGTGGTGTGGTGGGGGTGTGGTACTGCGTGTATATATATATATATATACATGTTTATATATATACACATATGTTTATATATATATATATACATTTACATGTGTTTATATATATAATTATATATATATGTGTGTGTACGTATATAAATATCTATATATATATATATATGTATATTGTGTATACAGAAAAATATTTATGTATTTGTAAATATATATATATATGTATGTAATAAGTAAGAAGTAGATACATAGCACATGTATATATGACTAAAGGTAGCACGTAGGGTACATTGAGGGAGTACGTGTGCTACGTAGGTCGTCTAAAAGGTAGCATGTACCTAGTAAATGCGGGGCTGGTAGTCAGAAATCCTACAAAGACCAAGCGAATAAGAGGCTGGACTTCAGAAATGCTGCCAATAGCTTGCAAATAGAAGGGAAGGGGGTGCTACCTGGGGACCCATACCATTGGGGGGGGTAGGAACACGGAACACGAGACCATATATATATATATTTCAATATATTTGTATATATATGTATATGCATATGTATATGCATATGTATATGTATAGGCTCAGATATTTATGCATGCTTTCCCCATTCAAACCTCAAACTATAGGGGGTTCATTTAACATTGCCACGGTTACCGAGCCGCAGTTCAGCAAATCTGCCACTTGTGCTTGGATGACCCAGTGGATGACCCACGAGATTTGCGAAGTAAGCCGAGGAAAGGTTCCAGCTTCGAGCCTGCGCAGAAGGGAGCCCAAAAAGGTGGCAAGGCGCTTGCGCCGGACGAGTGTCTAGGCAGCAGATGCGACATGATGAGCAGCAGGACACAGCAATAATCACCCAATATAGTTACGCCGATGAACACTAGTAATCTAATATAATCATAAACAAAATATAAATAGTGCAGCTTCCCTGGGAGCCACTAGGAGTTTCTACCTAAGATTATAGGAGGGTCATCCCCTTATTTTTAAAGGTTTACTATATCCATCGCAAGGAGTTCCTAAGCATGGTCTGATGACCACATGCGGCAATGCATTGATCACAAGGATGCACAGCAAACTTTTGAATCAATCGGTTGAGTCATGACACACATCCATAAATTCAGGCTGCTTGGACCACTGGCATCCACTGGCCTTACCATACACGGGTTGTTCAAGTTGGGGGAATCGTCCCAAATATATCCAAACATGCGATATTTTCCCGGATCCAGTGACTTATTATTGATGTCATGCGCAGAACATCCCAATTTGATCCCATTTTTTCCAGATTTCGATGTTCCCATGGTAAGCCCATCCTTTGAGGCAAGAATTTCACCAGGAGATGCTTCGAAAACTGGCCTTGCACCTCGCTGCGCAACCGGATGGTCCCGCAGTTCCCGGTCCCGCGCCAGCGGTGGAAGCGCAACAGGATGAGTCGCCCGAACGGGTGAACCATTTTTGTGACTTGGCTGGTGATGGCAGTGATGAAGTGTGGTGAATATATGGCTAAGTGGTTGATGTATGGCTATGTGGCTGTGAATAAGTGATTGATTATGACTAATTGGCTGATAAGTGGTTGATTTATGGCTGGTAAGGTCTAGTCTAGTACATGATTCACCGAGACCTGCGGTTTTCGGTTTTCGTGGCTAAAGCCACGGTTTCTCTGTGGTTTTCCCTAACTGAAGTGCTAATTTGCTAATAATTGGATATCATGGTTTGTTGTATCAGTTATATCACATTTTGGTCGGTAACATTCACATTTTTCAGTCTTCAACACCTAATTTTTCGATATTTTTCGGTATCAACCCATGTTTCGCCAAGGCGAATGCGCCAACTTCTTCCTCCCCGTGGAGCGTCCGGATGCCACTCCCCGGGACTCGCCACGGAGTTTCTGCGCCACACCGGAGGAGCATGGCATGCCCGTGTGGACGGACCGTTCCGGTGGACCTACTGGACCTGCTGGACCTGGCGATGATGAGAGCCAGGCTTCCCACTGTGTTTGCGTGCCCAGCTACATCGTGCATGGCGACTTGGTGCATATGTTTGCTTTTGTTGTATTTGTTTGGCTGTCAATGAGGTTTGAAATTTGAAGGTTGGATATAGAATATAAATAACATATATGATGTATATGCATTAAATAAATATATATATATATATATTTATGTGCTTGCTATTGCTTACTTTTTTTTGCTGGGTTAAGATATTGTCCTTCCATTTTGTTCCGTTGTGAGGCCTCTTGGAGGCCTGGGAAGGCAAGGCGCGACGCTCCAAAGCGGCTCCGGAGCAGAATTTTCACCACGAGATGTTGAAGAAACTGGCCTTGCACCTGGCAGCGCAACCAGGCGGAGGGCCCCTGAAGCGTTTTTGGATTTCTGTGACGACCTTTCTGGTGGGGATGAACAACTGTCAACAACAAATCAAGCCTGGGATGATCCCCAAGCGCAGCGCTGTATTGTTCTATGGGAGTTCCATCAAGTTCAAGAGGAACAACCCAAAAACATTTGTGGAATCTTAGCCCATTAACCAATCATGAACTATATGGAAGCCCATTTTTCTCTACAATGCAGAGCTTTCAGGTGCTGATTTTGATTATGTAATTTGTTGGATTGTGTGGTAGGTATCGCCAAAAGGTTTAATTACAACCCTTCAGCCCCATGGTTTCTATATAGGAAAGGATGTTTTCATCTCAGTTATATACTCTGTATTTTTTTAGTTGGCGTGGCTCAACAATCAGCCTACTGGTTTGATTATATATATATAAAGCAGGAAAGCTGCAGGATTTTGCTGCACATTCAGCAACTATCAATTAGTTAATTAATTAAGAAGGTTTTAACCCTCTATATTCAAAGTGCGGGTGTTCATGAAACTAATTGGGGGAAATATTGGTGCTCTTGCACTTGTTCGCTGTACGCCAATTCCCAGTGACAACCAATAGTTCCCCGAATTGGTTTTCATGGCAAAATCTGCATAACCTCCAAATGAGAATAAAACCAATCACGGCATCCAGGGGCTACATGGGCCGGGGAAATGCAAATTTATATCATGTAAATGCACATAGATAATATATACAAACACCAATAATGATAAGTTCTGGAAACAGGATACCCTGATACCCCCTAAATTTGGTGGTGTATCATTGGTTTAATTAACATTGCCATAAACTCTAGACGAAGCAAGTGATAGCTCCAGCTTTCCAGGCGAGCCTACGGCAGCCCAGATGCCGATGCCACAGGTACAGCAGGTCCACTGGGTGAAGCGCTGATTGGTTGGTGAATGGTTGGAGTGTTGGAGTTGGTTAAATGCTACTTTTTCTAGGAAAATGACCAACCATTCATCAACCAACCAATGGTTCAATGGATGGGAACATGACCAACAAACCAGCTATTTTTTTTGGGGTGGGGTCCACTAGCAAACCATCCCACAGGGACACCAGGACGGATGATCCGATGATCCGGTGATCCTCCGTTTTTGGGGGTGCCATGTTGGTTGAAATGGGATGCACAGTAAGGTATACCCTCTGGTGAACTAACATAGCAATGGAAAATGGCTATTTATAGTGGATTTTCCCATGAAACATGGTGATTTTCCATTGCTATGTTAGTTCACCAGAGGGTAACTGTATCACTCAGATTTTCAGTTGCGTGGCGGTTTCAAGATGTTTCAAGTGTAGTGGTCATAGTGGTCCAAGTCCAACCCCTTCAATTTATCCAACGGTTCAGGTACCCAAGCTTCACCGTTGACATTGGTAAACCTTGGCTCAGGAAAACTGGTTATTTTGCTTGCCGCACGTGGCAAAGTTGACTCTACGTGGTGTCCAAGTATAGCCACTGTTTGATGCGGACATTGGCTCAATCCCCATTCTACTGGTGCTTATATAAATCAAATTGTTTATGCTCCCCATGTTGTTTCTTAGCTCTCCATATTCCTTAAATCCCATGTTTGATGGCTAAATCAAAAGTTTGCCGAGGTTAAATCACCATTTTCCAAGGTTGACGACAACATCCCAAGATTTGTCGGTGATGTCACCATTTTCCAAGGTAGAATCACCATGTTTGTTCCTTATGTTGTTCCTTAAATCCAAATGATTGTGCTGGTGAAATCACAAATTTGCCAAGGTCAAATCATCATTCAAATGCATTTGTCGGTTATGGGAAACCATCACCAAATTTGCAAACTCACACTCCCATGTTTCCATCACCATTTGTCGGTTGGTCAATCATAATGTTTCCCAAAGTTTGGTGCCTGGAGGTCTACATGCCCGTGGCCCCACAACCGGGGCCGGTGCAACCAGTGCCTGTCTTCGCGCCGCACGCGCCTCCTCAGCGCTCTCCTGCGGCGCCGCGCATGGGGCTGTTCCAGGATCATCGGCCCCAGGAGCCTTCGGCTGTGCTGGGTTGGTGATGTTGATATTCCATGATATGCCAGATTAAACGATCACATGGCTATAGATTCTATAGATGTTGCATGATTTAAGGGAAAAATCAACATATTGGAATATAATGGGATAATCAACGTATTCAGCTGATTTGTTTTGATAGATAAAGCCAGAATTGGAATTTAACCAACCAAAGCTTGAAAAATCCAAGAACTGTGGTTTAATATATGATTGTAGATGAGGTCTATGAGGTCTATCCATAATCCCATCCCAATAGTGGTACAATGGGATGTAATTGGGATCTAATGGGAATAGAATGGGATAATCAACCAATCCTTTCCCCCTCGTAGAATTTCAACACCAGACAGACACAACGGTTTACTAGGGAATGAATACACACAAATTTGGGACCATAAAATTCGGGGTGTTGAATATTGGAGGAATGAAATTAATAACCATCCAAAAAGAAGGGATGTTGCGCATTCCAAACATAGGAACCATCCAAAATGCGGATTGAACTTGGCGATGTGAAAAGGAGCGGTTTACAAACAAGCGCTTTGGTGTGTTTGGCCAAAGCAAGAGAGGAGACTTGACAAATAGCAAGAGAGAGGGAGGAAGATTGGAAATTATATCTTCAAAAAGATAATTTTATTTTTGGGAAGAGCTTAGTTTTACTACACATATCGATCACAGAGTAACATTCCCGAAGCAACGAACATCAGGTTGCTGAATCTCCATTGGTTGATCTGCCAACGAAGTGCCAGCTGAAGCCGCGCTTGAAAAACAAGACTTGGTTGACCAGTTTTACCATGAGTTGTGTTTGGCTAACTCTATTGAATCCCCCTTTCTGCTGGTGAAGTTGACATGTTCACATAAGATCGTGTTATTTGCTGGTTAAATCCCAATGATAGTATTTGGCAAGTCCATGTTTTTAATTGCCATCCAATCCCCAAGTTTGCCAAGTAGTTATTATCTGTTATTTGTTTTGTGGTTCAGGCTCTCCTTCGGCACTCTTCAATCTCACTTTGTTTTTTCTATTTGGTCGGTCAAGTCTGAAGGTTTGGTTGGTGAATTCCTGATTTGCCTTGATCATATTGAATCCGTATCATTGCTAAAGTTCGCAAAGCAATAGTAAATCATACCCAATTTTATAGATATCCCACTATATTCCCAGTATATTTCCCTATTATAACATGAACTTTCCATGGTAAACATATATGTCCATTATTGATAATTACCCATGATTAGTTGATTTACCCATTAAACATGTTGATTTTCCAAAGTTTGTTTTTATTTTTTCGGGCATGTTTACCAAACATTTTTTATTTTCCATAATATATGGGTTGTCATCCTTCCCATTGACGAAGTCATATTTTTCAAGATGGTTATATAAAACCACCAACCAGATAGGGTTTTATATGGTATATAGATCATTCATATCCCAGTACTAACCACTATTAACCACTATTAACCACTATTAACCCATGTGAATCATTCTGTCCCCATGCCTTTTCCGTCACAGGAGGAGTTCCACCGCCAGATGCTTCAGAAGCTAGCGCTCCATTTGGCAGCGCAGCCGGATGAGACATCGCAGGAGGCGGGGACAGACATCGCCAAGCAACGTGATACAGTTATTAAATCACTTTGGGATTTCACCCGCGGATGTCGCGGATAGTCAATCAACAAAACAGCGGACTTCACCACTCAAGAGTTGCATTTTATCAACAAACATTGGGATTTAAGCTGTGGACATGCGAACTTTACCAGCAACAAAGATGGGATTTATCAGCTTAGAATGCCTAATTCACCAACAGAAGCTGGATTTAACCATAGAACGTGGAATTGACTGGGATTGAAACATGAGAACTTAGGATTTGACCATTGGTCATTTCGATTTGACCATGTAGGAACAAGAGTTGAGACTTAGTACATTCTGTTTTAATACTATTCCAACACATGCATCTATTGGACTAATTTCTATCCGCCATGGAGGAATACGTTACATCCCATCGTCCCAATGTTGCAAGTGGTTCCTGGTTACGTCCTGGTTTTTCTGGCTGAGTTTTTTTGGCTATGGATAGCTGGATAGCTGCCCCTGGAGGCCAAAAGTAGCGCCAGCCACCAGGACCAGGTGTGGAATTGCCTTTGGACAATACTATCCGTCCTGCATATCCTGCAATATAAAGGAATATACTGGAATATATGGGAATTATATAATTGGATTTGATGGTACCTAATGGGAATATAGTGAGATACCCTGTGTATTATATAACTGGCAAAAATGATGGTGTTGCATGGAAACTCGAAATCCGTTGCATATTTGCGCGCAAGCCATGTTGTTGGACTGGTTATTCTCGTTGTGATTCTTTGCAGAATATCACCCATGTTCCCCGATTTTGATCGTTATGTTTGCCAGATTTGTCTTGGTTCCCTGGTGCTTGCTGTGGATTCCCAGCCTGTCTTCAAAGCTCACCCAGGCCCCAACGGCAGATTTGGCAGCCCCCGTGCAGCTGCAAATTGAGCCCCGCATCAACGAGGCAGCTCGGGCAGCTGAGCAGGTTGGGGAAGCACCTTGGAGAAAGTGGTGGAGGGGTTGTCCGGACTTGGGAATTCCCATAATGTGGTTAAAACTTAAAACAATGCCATAAACCACCCATTTGGGAATGGTAGACATACCACCTATAAAGATGGTGATGACTGGGGGATGTTTTTTCTTTAATTGTTTTGCCCACATTAATCCCTTCATCCTTTTCCCTCATATGTTTGATGCCCACCATGACGGCCCTCAATGTATCCAATGCTCAACCGGGCTTTGTAGCGTAATATTCAGTAAGGGGCGGAATTTGCCATTGGCAGGTTCGGTTGCCAGTATTTATACTTCCAAACAAGCAAAACCACTTCAAGAGTGTTGTTTAAAGGGATGTAATTAACCACTTAAAGATTGTGATTTAAAGGGACTTAACCACATAAACATGGTGATTCAAGTCATGACAGATATCTAAAGCAGCGAACGACACTAGGCCCCTGATGCCCCTGGTTTCTGGCCGCTGATTCGCTAGGTCTGGAAGGTTGATAGTTTGTCAATGGATTCATCTTTGGCATGTATCACCTGGGTTTGTTTATATAAGGTGCTTGTTTATTTTCCCAATGGGAAATTTGAAATCCACCAGAAATGGGGAATCTATTGGGAATACGTTGAATACGCCTGACTTCTTGGGGTTCCTTAAGCAAATCCAAGATCAACGAATGATGAAATCTGGGGACCACGGGGCCATGGGCGGTGGCTTGCAATTCGAATGTGAATCGGGTCCATATACAGTGGCCCGGTCACTAGCCACCAAGCCCCATCCCTGGCACCGGAAATCTTGATGGGTTGGACTTTTTACCCTCTGGAAAACTAACAGTTCGCAAAATGGAAAATCACCATTTTAAATAGTTAAATCAACTATAAATTGCCATTTTCAATAGCTATGTTAAATTACCAGGGGGTAACACATGAGTCGTTTTTTGGCGGCGGCTACCTTAGACTAGCAATTTCTCCAGTGCAAGAAGTGAGAGAGGGAGGCTACCTTAGGGCGCCTTGTGAGGTCTAAGATCAGAGTGCCTTTCTACAAGAGAGGCCTATTATATGTGCAGATAATTATTTCTGGGTAAATTATAACGACCTCACTGTTCTCCCTCACTGGAATCATGGTAAGGGAAATCATCCCCAAATGGACTTAATTCAGGTTAGTGAAATATTATAATTTATCCAGATTGTTTGTATATAGAATACCCCCTAAAAAAAACACGAACAAGTAACATCCTACTAAAACGGTGCGACATGACTTTTCTATAGTTTTCTATTTTCGGTCATTCCGAATTCCCTCAGAGACATCACTGGTGAATGCTCTCAAAACCTCCATCAACCCTGGCGTATGTATCTACATTTCTTCCAAAGTCAACATGTCACTAATCCATGTATATATATAATACATATGCCATTTATTTACATTTATATACATTTATTCTATCATCTAATATGGCATATCATCCAATGCTACATCCCACAGTTTGGAAACTCTCCCCACCTCGACAGAGTTTCCCAAATGATCATCTTCCAAATATGGCACTCAGGGTCTCCCATTTTGTTCCTGAATTATCAATATGTATCATCATTTTCCCGATGGAAGTTGCCATTTTAGGTACCACCTAGTTTCAGACGGGTCAGAAAAAGCCACACACCAGTTCTCAGCCAAAACTGTTTTCTGAGGATAAGGCTCAGTGCGACCGCTTAATGGAAGACTTAGACGTGGCCGAACGCAGGTGCTGTCCTTTTTTTCCGCCGGAACTCCAAAAGTTCAAATGAATTCAGATGGTTATGGCATGTTATGGCTACGGGTCAATCTCGGTGATGTTTTTGGATGTTGTGTATTCATTATGTTCTAATTTTGGTGTGCCCAATTTTGGGAGGAAAATAGGATCAAAACGTGTGTGGTAAAGCGATGTAAGCCCTAGAATACACCAGAACTAAGGAATGTGGGCATTGTTTGCCTTTAAGCCTCACAAAGCTTGGGTTCATAATTGGGGTGACCACAGTGTAGCCATCGTCTCCCTGGGTTCAAACCATGGACAAATGAGTTCAACTGGGCTCCCACTGACAACCCCCAAAAAAAGAAAGATCTTTGACCATGGCACATCTAGTTCGGTTGGCTTGGATGATCTCTGCCCATATCACTGAGGGTGCCGTGTACATCAATGCGTTTGTGTGTGTTCCTTTTTTGTTTAACCGTGGGCAGAACAACGGTCAACACCCCCATTTTCTGCAAGCCAAGTTGTAAAGTTCAAGGTGAATTTCCAGCAACATGACCCACTATGAACCTGAGTGCACAATCAACCGATGCTGGTTGGGGTGCAACAAGGTTCAACCCTATTTGGAATGATGATTGCCAATCACCAATATATGATTGTCTTTGGATGAGTTTAAGCCGCCTTTATCTCATGTTTTCAGGTTTCATTCATCCTGGATTACAATATATATATATATATATATTATATATAGTCGTGGACACGTTATAAGCAGATTTTCATCTGCTTATCACACCCCCAAAACCCTCAAAAACGCTCAAATAAGGATCTGCTGGAATGAGGGACGCTAGAATCAGACCTGTGATAAGCAGATTCCCATATATAATATGTAGGATTTGGTCAAATTGGGAATCTGCCTATTACAGATGCTTGCACAATTCAAATTCGACTAAAGGTAACACGAAATATGGGAATGGTTTGCATATTTTTGTCCTTATTGGAAATATCATGAAGATGCATGACTGCAGAAAAAGACAAGTAGAAATAGAAAGGCAGAGAAGTAGAAAAGCAGCGAAGCAGGAAAAACAAAAAGCAAAAAAACAGGGAAACAGAACAGAGAGAAGCAAGAAAAGCAGAGAAGCAGAAAAGCAGGAAATAACAAAATAGCGGAAAAGCAGGAAAAGCAGGAAAAGCATACAAGCAGAGAACAAAAGAGCAAACACGCAGAAAAGCAGAGAAGTAGAAAAGCAGAGAAGCAGGAGCAGAAGAAATTCAAGAATCCAAAGAAAATACCTGAACC
>Ga0126342_10004800_pt1 | contig 23265 bp, 21 predicted proteins | sample Cyp1metagenome_FD_92528 | JGI IMG/M metagenome (GOLD analysis project Ga0126342, IMG submission 92528) | Coral microbial communities from Lord Howe Island, Old Settlement Bay, Australia - Cyphastrea 1 metagenome | ecosystem: Host-associated > Invertebrates > Cnidaria > Coral ...
CCACTACGACTTCATGTTCGACCACTGGCCCTTGTCTGCAATGCTTGGCTCAGGAGGGGCCCCTTTTCTTTAATAGATTAGACCCAGCCTCGACCTATGGGCTGCTGACTTTGGACTCTGCGTTCAACCGGTGAAAACAGAGCTGAGCGCTCTTTTGCATTTGGTGTTTGAGTTTGAGCCCGACACGTTGCCACTGTGTGCCTGCTGCAGTATACCCATATATATATAATTCTATATATATAATTATGTATATATATATATATAATTATATATATATATATGTATATGGTCAGGAAACCTGTCCAGTATGTTCTTTCTTGTTCATGGTTCCACCACAGAATATACAGGTGTTAATGGTCAAACACGATGTGTACAACCAGCAATGGGGATGTCATCAGGATGTCATGGGAATATTTCCATCCATTTCCATCCGGATCTGGCTGATCAATGAGGGATTAGCAACAACAAATGGGAACATCAAAATGTGGTAAAGCCATCAATATACAAGAAACTTAATGGGATAAAATGATATAAAATGGGGATGGGATAGAATCACAACTATGCAATGGGTGTGCTCGTTGAACCATTTTTTTCTGTCAGGACTGGATCAATCTACCAATCAACATCGGGATATGCCGCATATGCCGACAATTTGATTTGTTCTTCAATCAAATGATTTGATGTTCAACCAATTTGAATCCCATTTGTTGTTCAACCACTTGTAAATGGAATTATCATGTGTATCCATTTGTTGATTGATAAATGGTGGAATTACCCACTGAAATGGAACCATCCATGAATGGGCTCGTTACTAACCCCAAAGGTGGCATCCAACATGGCACAACCATCCATAATCCGTCGATTTCCAAGCCTTTGGGAATCAGTTTTTTTGAAAAAATGCTGTGATGGGACCTCTAAAAAGGTGTTGATCTTTTTGAAATTTGTCATATTTGTATATACTGATTGTGCATTTGGGTTGTTTTCAGCTGAGCCGTTTGGGGTTTCCAACCTTCGTCAAAACGGGTGCATGCCACGGGTCAATCTCAGAAGCCAATGGATACCATGCCAATACCATGCCATCCATTGGATTTACCCTATGTTTGATGCTTAAATTCTCCACGGGGAATCCCATATGGCTGTGCCATTCATCAATTCCCCTTGTGTTCCGAACTGAAAACGTGGAGAAAATTGGGAGCCTCCAACAACATCTGCACGATGTCGTTGTAATCACCTGACGCAACTTGACGTCGTTTTGAGTCACCATGGGAGGAGCCCTGACATAAATGGAACTGGCGAATCACTTCCATGAAAACATCCATGGTATCATGGTTGTTGTGATGTTGTATGGTTTACCCTCTGGTTATGACTAACATAGCCATGGAAAATGGCCCATTTATAGATGGTTTACCGTTCTTAAAAATGGTGATTTTCCATGGCGAACTGTTAGTATTAGTCAGAACCAGATGGTTTACCTAAGAGGTACAACATACCAAAGTACCAAAGACTTAAGCTATTGGCCGCAACCTCAAAATGGCTACTTCAAGTCGTCTACTTAAAAAGGGCCATGGTACTTTCTCGCTGGTTCATAAGGAGTCTTATGAACAGCTCATTTCCATGCCAACAAATTGATGGCCACTCTAAGATGCCTTACAAATCCACTGTTTTTAAATGTATACTGTAATATAATCATAATCATATATATAATTATATCTTATGAATTGTTACATCAATCTCCCCATATCCAAAATCAGATCATTTATGTAGCAGATTAAGTGGTAGATTACCGAACCAAGCCACCCCAGGTCGCCTCCAACGATGCACCCCATCAGCGGGGTCATGTTGTTCTGATCTCGGGCGTTGACGTCGGCCTTGGTGGTTGACCTACCCCTCTGAAAAATATGAGTCAGTTGGGATGATGAAATTCCCCATATATGGAAAAATATGTTTTTCATGTTCCAAACCACGAAGCAGTTATAGTACACTAGCAGTTTCAAGGTCAAACTGAAACCGGGTCTTCCTCAAGTTGGGCATGGCAATCCCTTAAGGGAGGAGTTTCCGATGTGTTTCCAGGCTATCGTTCCTGGATTATATAAATCTTCCTGCAAAATGACATCTACTGATCCAATCCTATAGCTGTTGAAACATGATTCACATATCTGATTCAATTTCACCATAGTTGATTCAACTATAATCATCGAGGATGTTTTAATCCAGAAAGCTAATTAGCACCTCTTACTATCTGGCTCAATATCATCATATTTCACCTACAAGGTGGTGCCCCCCCCAGTTATAAATGGCTTATAATCCCATTAACTATAGATACATCACCAACAAAAACCATAGTTATTCGACTTATACACCAACTTAGCTAACTATGGTTTATAACTCCAATATTTTATGGTACGCAAATAACGAACTAGTATTCCTGGGGCTTTTGTTAACCAACATTCACATCACTGGGGGCCCTCACCTACCGCTAGAACGTGCCCACGGCTCCCCCGCCTTATGCTCCAAGAGCTTCCGGCACGTCTCCCTTGCGCCCTCCTCCGCCGCAGCACCTGATTGGAACATGGCGAAAAAATCATCAACAACTTGATCAAATCAACTATATTACCAGCAAAGATTAGTGTTAATCAACATGTTTTTGAATATCAATCAAAACTGATTAATCAAAAGTAAAATTGTGGGCAACCTTCAAAACATGATTATGTAATAAAATATGTTTTGAACATGGTATCTTTTTTGGACCCCATGGTTACTCTTAAAGCCGAACTTCCCGAAAACAAAAAATATACAAGTTCGCAAGAAAATCGCATAATAACCCGGAGGAAACTTACATCTAAGAACAACATGTAGAATCTACAGTGGCACAGCGGCGCAGGCACCGCTGTTACATCGAGGTGTTCGTCTATACATCCTTTGGAGGTTCTCATACTGCCGCAGGTATCAAACACTTTCGTCTGGTGGGTATATCGATTTGCATGTGGGTAGTAGCTAGGTAGCTGGGCAAATAGCAGCAGTTTCTTTCACCCAGGATCGCAAGAAAGATCTGTCGAGAACTTCATCTAGTGTACTTACGTTCTCGTTGATAAACACCATGTTGATCCGTGCTTAGATGGGCCATGGAGTTAGTTAAGTAGTTAGTACATGGATTATAGTTTTGATATACGTAATGTATATCCCACTTACTAACTAGTTAGCTAATCCCACGGCCCATCTAAGTGTGGTATATTGACTGCCTGATTTCAAGCAGGAACATTGCTTTGATGCTTGCTGGCGCAGTAACATGGCGAACATCTTGCTGCTGCTGACTAGTCAAAAGTCAAGTTTAGTCAAGTCTTTGTTTCTATATGCGTCTATTTGGGTGGTTTCCATAAGTGTTGGTACCCCAATAGCTGGATGGTTTATAATGGACAATTCTATTAAAATTGATGATTTGGGGGTACCCATATTTCAGGAAACATCCGTTTGGCGCCCTATGTGCCCAAACAAGACTTCTCTGGGCCGCTGCGACCCTAGCAGCATGATGCAACACATGCCACGACTGTGGTGAATGTGCATCTCATAGTGTGCAATGCACAGTACAACAACAATCAACAATCAGCAATCAGCAATCAACAACCAACAACCAGCAATAACAACCAACAACCAACAACAAAAACAACAACAGCAACAACAAGAACAAGAACAAGAACAAAACCAACAGACCAACAACGAAACCAACCACAAAACCAACAACAAAACACACAAAAATAACACCACGAATAAAACAAGAGAGGCCTCAAAATCTCAAACATCAACCATCATCGTCAACACAGTAGAGGCAGGTCAAAAAAAATCTCACCCGAAACTTATCGATGCACATCTCCCCCTTGGCGACTGATACGGCTTCCAGTTACTGGGACTTTGGGACCATCAATAGGGAACCCTTGGCATCAAACTATTGTTGTAGGGCTCAATAAATTCACAAAAATGTTCACTTCTGGAAAGAAAAGAAAAAAACAAGAAAAAATGCATTCCACTAGGAGATATAGTCCCATGTTTCTTGCATTTTAGAGGTGTCATGGTCAAAGCAGGGTATGAAATAATTCTTGTTATCCCACCATCAGATATTCCCCTATCGATATTAACCCCTATCGATGGCTTTGGTGACAATACCCGTTTATGGTAAATATCAACATGTTTTACACATGGAACACATAGCTACACTGATCTACACTGATATCACACATATTCACGGGTCATCTCACCTAAATGAGCAGATAAGGCACTTCGACATCGGGTTAGCGTCATGTTCCCATAAAACAAATCAACATAACGAAAAAAACAATGCTGGCACGGCTGCCGGATTGCCCTGTCTCATTTCAATGCTCATCGCACCGCATCATTCGCCATAAAAGAACATTGCTGGATGTATTCAGCCGGGCACCAGCAGATCCATAGTTTCCAAACATTGACAGAATATTCGATTTTTGCCGTTGAACCAGATTGAAAAAGGATGAAACAGGTAGCGATTCCGACATCATTGGTGATTTTACCAAATTCCTGATGTTAATTACCATTTTACACTGGCAAGGAAACTAATGGTTACTAACCTGGCGATGTTACCATGGACCATGTTCTACTAGATACCAAGCTTTCTTCATATTTTCCATAAATCAATGCGGTAAACCGCGCATAGACCGTCCATTTTTTTTTCGCCGCTTAAATGGGTTGCATTCAGACTCCATCCCAACTGGTCGATTTTAATGGGAAATTGGGTGAATCCCATGGTCGACTTGTCACATTACAATCATTTTTGTGATCAAATTCCATCATCAATGATCATCAATGATTAATCATCTCAATGATGACCAAAAAAATATGAATGAAAATCAACAATTGATCATCTCAATATATTCATGATATTTCATGATTATTCCTCAGAAATCTGGGCAAATTACAATAATTCACTAACCTGAAAAGTTCGGCCATTTTGGGGATGATTCCCCTTATTAACCATGATTCCAGGGTTCGGTCAACTGCGCCACCGGTCGTTTTTCAAAATGCCGAGCCCCGAGCGGAGAAGACAGTAATGCCAATCGCTGGTGCGCCTTGAAATGGTCGTGAAATTTTGGGGTGATATTGGGTGAATCATAGGGACACTGATGCTAGGAACATCTAGGCTGGTTGGTGGTTGACCTACCCCTCTGAAAAATGATGGACTTCGTCAGTTGGGATGATGACAATGACATTCCCAACTGAATGGAAAAACAAACAATGTTCCAAACCACCAACCAGACTATCTACTACTATCTGAATTCTTGTAAAATGGAAGTAGGGAAAATAATGGGAACATGAACATCTAACTAATAATTAGATATGCACATTTGGTGGCTGAACTGACATCCAATATGAACATCTATGATAGTAGTTTTTTTCTGAATGGCTGAAAAACAACTATATATTTGCTATCTAAAATGGAGGTGGCGAAAATCCATGGGGAAAATCATCCCAACGAACTGGGAAAATTGCAGAAAAGGATAGTCATCCGCATGGATGATTGTCCCAGGGAACGAGCCACCGATTTCCGGGCCATGTTTGATGACACCGGAGGGCCTCCCATGCTTCCTGGCTGCGCCTCCGGTGTTGTGAGATGAAAAATAATCCTACTCCAAAGATACAAATATAAGATGCACACCATTTAAGAGAACAATTCCTGACCATCTTTGGCAATTTTTTGGGTCGTTGTGAGCTTCAAAAATAAGGTACCAATACTCATTTAAGCTACGTATCCTATTTTGGGGTTGCTCGAAAAATCCTATGATATAATCGAGCCCATGCCATTTAATGGAGCTTTCCTAAACTACAATGTGAGGCGCCCGTTCGATAGCTAAGTTGGTTTATAACTCCAATAACTATGGTTTATGGTACTTATAACTATTATAGTCACTGGGGCTTATAAACCAACTTATAACTGGGGGCCTCACATTGTAGGGGTACCTCAATTCCCAAATCATCCATTTTTTCCCATGGACTTTGCATGTGAAATAAACCATCCAGCGATTGGGCTATCCCCAAGTTGGCTCCATTCCCCCCATTGAGTCTCCACCAAGCCACGCGTTCACGTCGCATTCTTCAGGCCTGCATGGCGTGGGGAAAGACAAATCAGCAAGAACAGTTACAGACATTTGAACTGGTTGGTGGTTTTAACCATCTTGAAAAATGATGGACTTCGTCAGTTGGGATGATGACATTCCTAACTGAATGGAAAGTCATAAAAGCAATGTTTGAAACCACCAACCAGTGAACATACTCAAGTAAAATGAGATGTAATCATCTTACGACAGAATGGGGAAATACCATACGAAAAAAAAGGGAGTTCCGATCGCTCAAAGTCACATGAGTCATACTTATAATTATATAATATTTTCTTGTGACATCGTTTTTTGTTGTTGTTATTGTTCTTGTTCTTGTTGTTGTTGTTGTCGTTGTTGTTGTTGTTGTTGTTGTTTCAATGGTTAATAGCTACTCATATGGAAAACAAGCAACTACTCATATATCCACCGTCAATACAGCAACTACTGTACTGCGGCCAAACCGAGTACGGTTCCGTGGTCGGCCGTGAGATCACCCATGGTCGGCCTCTCATTCAGCAACTTTTCAGCCGCCGTCCAATCTTCCGCCTGCACGGTGGCGGTCCGTTGACAACGGCGTCTCTTCAGCGAACCCATGGTCGAAGCGCAGTTTAAAGACGTTTAAAGAAGGGAATTGCGAGGAAAAAACAACACATGGAATGTAACCATCTCCAACCCCTCCATAATAGTTCAAAACAACATGATCAAAATAAGAAAGAGTTGGTTTATATCTTCAGGACTGATAGGACTGGCCCTGGCCCATTTTCCTATCCCTCCGCATGATGGCCTGATCCCATACTCGGATGGCCGGCCATCCCAGTTGTGTAGATCTATGGTCGATCGTTATTGTTTTAGATAAGGAGTTTCCATAATAAGTGGGGATACCCTAGAAATCGCTGGATGGTTTATGTCATAGAACATCATCAAATCCCACTTTTGAGTGGATGATAACTAGGGGTACCCCTGTGACTTAGGAACCCCCCATGACTATCTGGTTGGTGGTTTTAACAATCTTGAAAAATATGAAAGTCAATGGGAAGGATTATCCCATATATGGAAAATAAAATTCATGTTCCAAACCACCACTTTGCGACACTTTGCGATGCGCGCAACGTTATGTGAGACGTTGCCCGGCAGTGTTCCAAACCACCAACCAGCTATTAACCATCATTAACCATCATTAACCATGATTTCCACCATCATGAAACCCCACATCAACCAGCTATTGATGTTCACTTGTTTTAAGACCTACCTATATTCTGCTGGATCAGTCGTCTCAAACCGACCAGCTGGATGGTGAAATCCCTGCTGTAAAGACCAATCAACCGAGAGATTCCGAACGGTCTCATGGTCCAAAAATTGTCATGACAGCCGTGACAACTGTAGTATGATAGCTATATGATAGCTATTATGACAAGTAGATGTTGTTGTTGATAGCTATTGAATATTTTGAAAAAATATTCAAAAATATTGAAAGTCTATTTTCTTCCGGAGTATTTTTGCAACAACATAAACCACAAACCACACATTGTGGCATCTTAGTCAGTACCCAAACAAAAACCGCGGATGATTTTCCGCCTCGATAGCTTCAACCAAAGCTTGTCCTGACGCTGTGGTCAGGCTGTGGTTTCAATCTAATGTGGATATGTTTCATTAATTGGCATATGGGGGTTTTCCATAAAAGAGGATGCCCCAAAATGGATGGTTTATAATGGAACAACATAAAATGAACGGTTTACGGGTACCACGATTTTAAGATACTCCCATATGGTGTGTTTAAAGGACAACCTAGCTAATCTTTTAAGATTTGGGTTAGGCATGATAGCAATCCATAAGCCCTGAAATTCTTCTGGTTTTCACGGGAAAATCTGGATCTATTTATAAACTTCACCAGCCTTAAAAAGTTCGGCCAGGACAAGGTCACTCGTTACCTTTGTCATCATTTCTAGTGAGGTCGGGGCGACATCGTCGACCTGAGGGTATTTTCAAGAACAAACAACACCATGAATAAATATCTAGACACTATTTATAAGATTTTATAAGATGATAAAATCGCATTGTAAATGATCAAATTAACATAAAATCACACAATGTGAGGCCTCACATTGCAATATTCAAAAATTCTAAGACCCAACAGGACCCAACTTCTGTGTTCCACCTGTCGCCGTGAGGTCGTCCACTTTAAAGACTTTCGCCGCCGCCTAGCCGACACGTCACCGCTGAACGAAAGAAACATTTGGGAATGGTAACCATACCACCTATACAATGTGAGGCCCCCAAGATAGCTAAGTTGGTGAACATAACTCCAATAACTATGGCTTATGGTACTTATAACTATAGACTATAGTTACTGGGGCGAATCTAAACCAACTTATAACTGAGGGGGCCTCACATTGTATATATCTATATACTTATGGTGATGACTGGGGGATGGTTAATTTATTGCATTGTTTTACCCACATGAACCCCAACTTCCTACTACTAAAACTCCCCCAAATAAAAAAATAGGATTGGTGTGGCACTTCTGTTTGTTCTTTTGGTTGGGCACAATTGGATTCTTAATTGTGGTAATTGAGAATTAATCGGAGAACAGGATGGTGAAAAAATGGGTTCAACCATAAATTGCCACCTGGAGATTTTTTTATTAGGGTCCCATCTCACAAGTTTTTATTTTTCAGTTTTATTAAGGTTTTCATTGGAATATTAGGGGAAGGAAATCTTCGAAATCCAGTTTTTGGCAATACTTTCTATAGATTTTAAAAAGGGATTTAATCAAATTTGAAATCAAGTCTTTTTTATTTGTATTTTTAAGGTTTTCATTGGAATATTGAGGGTAAATTTCGAAATCCAGTTTTTGGATGTTTTTGGCAATATTTTATATAAATTTAAATAAGGGATTTAAGCAAATTTGAAATCGAGTTTTTTATTTTTGTCATTAAGGTTTTCATTAATATTAGGGGAAAAAGTCGAAATCCAGTTTTTGGCAATACGTTATATAGATTTTAAAAAGGGATTTAATCAAATTTGAAATCAAGTTTTTTTTTAGTTTTGTTATTAAGGTTTTCATTGGAATATTGGGGTAAAGTTTCGAAATCCAGTTTTTGGCAATATTTTATATAGAGTTTAATAAGGGATCTAATCAAATTTGAATTCGAGGTTTTTATCTTTATTTGGGTTTTCATTGGAATATCTGGGGCACCCTAATACAAAATACACCCTGGACAGTGTTTACCATTTGGGGGGGTTTAGTAATAGGGAGAGAGGATGACTATCCAATCCATTATCACAGATTTGTAGTTTTTATTTTCGAATGTTTCATCGGATCACCATCCCAAACTAGGGATAAAAGTAACACATCAAACCGCAAAACAATCACATTTTAACATTTCATACCCCGTAATCTGCAATGTTTTCTTACATCCTTAAAATAACATATGTTTTTTTGCAGTTCACAGTTCATATCCCGAAAAAAATGATGGTAATGGTATACACGAGAAAGGATTAGGGTCTGTCTCTTACCACAGACAATATTTGTACCCCGAAAAATCGAAAACTCGTGTAAAAATCCGAAACTAAAAACAGTGATAGATGTTATCATTCTACATCGTCTTGGAATTTATTATAATTTATATAATATGAAAACACATATATTACCAGCACCTCCTCAGCTACCGTCGCAGATGGTGTAGCAGAAGTCGCCTTGCGGCCGGTTCGTGTGCAAAACCAAGACAAAGAAGGGATCTTTCAGGGATTTGAACAACAAACATGTGCAATTTGCCAAGATGCGAAACCACTAACGTAGATCTTGGAGAACATGTTGCAAAATGTAAAACCGGTGGCCATAGAAAACTAGAAAACCACAAACATAACTCTTGGGTTTCATATGTAAAAACCCACATTTGGAGACTAACATAGATATTGGAACATTTATCATCATTTATCAGGACCCTTCCAGAAAACAAACGAGGATGTCGTTTTTTTTCGTCAATTTCGTCATCTTCGTTTGTTTTAGATAGAGTAAATCATGTTGATTTCCCATGATTTAACCATCAAACAGATTGAATCATGAACGTTGGGAAGGAACCAAAAAACTAATAAAAATCAAACAATGAAAATGGCGATTTAACCATCAAACATGGTGAATAAACAAAAATGGGAAATGTTAAAAAAAACATTTGTAGTTTGAAAATCAGAAAATAAAAATACAAATCAGAGCCATATCTTGCTCAAAATCATGTTTTCGGGTTCAGCATAAATTAGTTTGATTAATCGCATCCGCATTTTCAAATTGTTTCAATCACATTTTTGGAAATTTGAACAACAATGAAAATATGTTTCATTTTTCGTCTCATTGATGCAGCTCCACCAATCCAAAATGTCAGGCCATTGGGAATAAGATTGTGCCCACCATCTTTCATCAAATCCGGGACCTTGGTTTTTTGTTGGGAAAATAAAACATGATTTGGAATGACTGCCTATACATCTGGATAAATCGCCCTAATTCTCACATGGAGGTCTCCGAAGTCCTGGAGGTACCCGAAATCATCCAGTCATTTGACAGTGCCTTAGTATTGAAACCGCCCTGGTGACTTGAGGAGCCCCCATGACTTTAAAAAAAGACTCTACTTCGAGTGATCCCCACCGTGACAAAGTCTTGCCAATTGTTTCCGACATCTCATCTGGAAATATCTGGAAATTTGTCATGGCATATACTTTCTGACATTCTATTCTGGCATTCTATCTCGCATTCTAGTCTGATATTCTATTCTGGAATTCTACCTGGCATGTATTCTAACATCCTTTCTGGCATCCTTTCTTGCATCTATTCTGACATTGTCTCGGCATTCTATCTGGCATTCTTTCTGGCATTTTTTTTGGCATTCTATTTGGCATTCTATCTGACGTTCTATTCTATCTGGCATCTATTCTGACATTCTGTTGCGCCATTCCATCTGGCATTTATTCTGACATCCTCTCTGACATGGGCACTGCCCACTAAAGTCTGGAGCTCGCGATTGAGGTCCGGCAGTGCCCACTGTGATCTGGTGCTTGCTGTCGGCAGGAGGAGGAGGACGAGGAGGAGGAGGAGTAACTATGATAAAATCTAGACACCCACACCAGGCCGCTGATTTGCATTAATCACCACTATTTACCATTCTAAACATTATTAAACACTATCAAACATCATTAACCACTAATCACAGCTATTACCCTCCAGTAAATTAACATAAGCTGTGCCAAATACGGGTTGGACGATTAGTGTCCACTAAAAGAAATGTCTTTTCAAGGTCTATGATAATTTACCAGAGCGTAAACAATATGTCATTAACCATCAACCACCAATATCAACCAACGACCTCGCTGCGAGCTCCGGCCTCCACCACGGGCAACGCGGGCTCCGAAAGGCTGACGGCCGGCGCCTGCAGAACGGACAATTCACACGGATAAAACGAGATGTTTTGAGGTGAAACCTTGTGAAAGGTCCTGTTGTTGTTGTGGTTGTTATGGTTGGGGTGGTTGTTGTTCTTGCGGTTGGTGGGGTTGTGGTCGTGGTTTGTTGTGGTTTGTTGTGGTTTGTTGTGGTTTGTTGTGGTTTGATGTGGTTTGTTGTGGTTTGTTGTGGTTTGTTGTGTTTTGTTCTGTTTTGTTTGTTGTGGTTTGTTGTGGTTTGTTGCCCTTTTGTGGTTTGTTGTGGTTTGTTGTTCAATGTTCATTGTCTATTGTCTCTTGTCTATTGTTTAAACAGGTGATATGGCAGTTGTGATTGTTAATGTTGCTATTGGTGTTTATTGTTATTGTTGTCATTGGGGTATTGCGGTTATTGACGTTGTTGTTATTGTTGCTGGTGTTGTTGGTGTTGTTGTTGTTGCTGTTGCGGTTGTGATGGTTGTTGGAGTGGTTGTTGTTGCTGCAAATGATGCAATTGTCGCTGTGGCTGTCGTTGTCTTTCTTGTTGTCGCTGCTGCTGCTGTTGCTTGCTGCTGCTGTTGATGTTGTTGCTGTGGTGCATTGAACGTGCTTATTGACGAGATTTGCTTGACTGTCGGTATCGGTTTTGTGCATTGTGGAACATGATGCGATGATTATGATTAGTTGTGTTGTTCAATCATTAATGTTGGGGTTCACCGGCAGATTTACTTGTCATGGTCGAACAATACCGCCACCGAGATGTTGCGTGGACCCTCAGGAAAAACGAACACAGTCTCAGAAGTTTCTTGGGGTGTATCGTATTGTGTAGCATGGATGGCCACACCCAAAGTCCTGCTTGGGTTATCAAAGGCCTGCTATCAAATTCAGTGGCAATATTGGATTAGAGATCCTTTTGAACGCAACCTGTACCATTTCCATATTTTTGGAAATGGTGACTTTCGGTCGGTCAAAACAATGTTTTCGTTTTTCCTCAATCAAACGCAATGATTCGCCAAAAAAACTTTTGAAAATTCAATACGCACGAAAACCACGTCCTCATCTTTAACAGATCAAAAGTCCACATGTTCGGTCCACAAAATTTTGTTGATTTTCATTTTGATGTGAAACCATGCTGAACCTTCGCAGTTCTCCAAGAAGAGAGCCACACATACATTCCACTAGACTAGAGCCTGCTAGTTTGCTAACCTGAAAACAATGGAGAGTCACCACTAGAAAAACACTTCATGAATGAGTTCCAAGGTGGTTTCACTACATTGCACCATGAAAGTATATATATATAAATATATATATAAACATATCCAAAGTTACTCCAAAATAAAAAAGTTTGTAGTAATCACTTCAGTCAGCGCGAACAATGCTGGAAAGACAATTCAAACAACCCTTGGACCATCTCCATTTCACCATTTGCGCGCCTCAGCGACGCCTTCCAAGTTGGGAGACGATGGTGTGGGGACAGGCGAAGCCGCCTTCGGTGATGCTGATGAGTTTTTTATGCGCATCAACCTCCTGCTATATAGGATGTTTATTTACAAAGATTTACATACATATAAAGGCATATACACACATATAAGTACATCAATAGACACTATACACAGCAGCGAAGGCGATTTCACTCTCCGGGGCGTCGTCGTGGTTTACAAATCTGCTCCTATATGCAAATATATCTTTTAATATATATATATATATTTATTTATGTAAGGCATGTAGAACAGCGCGACTCAAATGTTTCACGACCTGAGATTTATCAGCTAAAGTTCCTCGCTTGCCTTATGTTCTCAGGAGCCCTATCTCGCCCAAACACTACTTGCGGCTGCTGTGCTGGACACTCCATGAAGTTGACCCATGGTGCGGAGGAGTTTCATGCCTTGTTTTCGCGTGCGGCCTTGCCAGTGGATACTTCTAGGAACTCTGAGGAAGGAGACGTGTTTAGTCGCTCAGAGAAGTGGTTGTTGTCACCACCGACCGCACGACACGAGTCTTGTCTGTCTAGGGAGGAAGAAGTCTGTATGAATGGTTTTGTGCAGGAACTGATCAATTGGGCCAACTAGGCTTCCGTTGAGTTTGGACGTGAGATCGCGCAGTCAGCACGTTGGAACACTCACATATTGCTTGGAACTCACGGTGTGCTTCGTCATTGACACAATGCCTTAGCCGAACCGATTCGTTCTTTATTTCCAGTAACATGTTCTGTCCGATGCTTCGTGCAATCAGTGCATCAAATAATTTTCTTGAAGGCTGGTTTCATCACTGGATCCTTTTCTTTGGGCCAGCATGTGACCCACACTTAACATTAAATAACTATAGAAATAGCCAAGTTATCATGGGACAACTTGGGTAACAAATGAATCTATGGCAAAATACACAAATATCCCCAATCATTTGTACAATGTGAGGCCACCCAGTTATAAGTTGGTTTATAAGCCCCAGTAACTATAGTTATAAATACCATAAACCAAAATTATTAAAGTTATAAACCAACTTAGCTATCTTGGGGGCCTCACATTGTAGAATGTCTCAGCCCAATGTCATAAATAGACCTTCAACGTGGATAGTGTGGGATGGCAAGTCGACTTGCTGAGACAAGCTTGCAACTGGCTTCCACCAGGCTGTCAGCGAGAAAAAACCTGTCCTGACTTTTAGCCGAGAAATATGAAGGTTTCCTAAGTCATAGGGGTACCCCTAGTTATCATCCATTTATACATCGGATTTTCCATTTTTGTTTAAGCATCCAGCGATAAAGGGGTACCCCAACTTTATGGAAACCCCCATCTCAGTCGATTTTTTTCGGACCATCGATCTGTCGATCCTGCATGATTTTGTTCCACGGGATTCCACGAGAGAGTTTGCTCCATTGAGTTACAGGATGTTCTTGGTGGTTGACCTACCCTACCCCTCTGAAAATATGATGGACTTCGGAATGTTGGCTTCTGGATCACTGGTTGGTGGTGCGTTTTAACCATCTTGAAAAATGATGGAGTTTGTCAATGGGAAGGATTATTCCATATATGAAATGGACAGTCATAAAATTCCATGGTTCCAGTCACCACCAACCAAATATCATTAACCATCATTAAACCATTATTAACCATCATTAAACCATTATTAACCATCATTAACCATTGATTAACCATCATTATTAACCATTGAGTTACAGGATGTTCCTCAGAACTCATGGCTGGAAGCCTCCGAACTCATGGCTGGAAAGTCCCCGTTGCGGATTTTCCCCAAGATTTCCCCAGCCACCTTTGGGGTAGTACGAATTGGGCATACCGTCCAGGGCGATGCCGGATGCCAAGATTGGCTGGTTTGGGGGAAAACCCCCATGTCTAGACACACATAGTTCATAGATCTTGGCTCTATGTGCAATTGTTCCCCATTAAAAACAATTGTACCCAGTTCTATCACCACCATATTGTATCCCCATGAGATATATCAAACTTGTCAGAACCAGTGACAAACCCAGATGGCATTGTCTGAGTATGATTATATCGACTAGCCAACCAACCATCACATACCAACATTACAAGATACTCAAGTACTGTACCCTCTGGTAAACTAACATAGCTATGGAAAACCACCATGTTTAATGGGTAAATCAACTATAAATGGGCCATTTTCCAGTTCGCTTTTTGTATGTTTACCAGGCCGGGTAATTATGGCGGCCACATCATGATCCCCCAGCAGATTGATTGGGGACCCCATCTTCAAACAAACTCACAAATATGACGGTCGCGAACAACACTATCTCAAGACATGCCCATTTTTATACAAGTGCAACAACATATCTTTCAGATTCTATCACCATTGCATTCCCATATTATTCAATAGATGATGATCGTATATCTGTTTAGCCCATAGAACTATATACAACTATCAGCTGTTAATGGGATTATTTGATGATGATGGGATTATTTATTGTATATACTGTTTATATACTTCAAAAATAATTGAATAATTCTGTACATCATCATCTGTGGCTGATGACAATCACAAAAAATAGCAACAAGTACCCAAAGTCCGTTATCCCAAGGCCCAAATATGGCTGAACCCTCACCTCGCATGGTGAATCATAACGCATATCATGTTATTCCAAAGGTTACCTAATGATGATGCCGTTGAATATTTAGATCATCGTCTATAATACATATACATGGTTCATAATGATCTATACTGGTTCATAGTGACATATCATGATTCATAACCATATAATATATATATATATATCATATAATCTATACTGTATACAGATCATCCCATAGTACATGCTAGATATCCTGAATAAATTGATACAGTTGTGATTATCTATTGGGTACCATCCTATATATACTATCAATGAATCATACAGGTTATCTTACATTATTGTACATCATCTACAAGGTGGTGCCCCCCCATGAAGTAGCTAACGAACTGGGGCACCACCTTTTGTATTACATATATTATAAAATATTGATAGTTGCTAAAGCAATGTCATAAACCACCAATTTTTTTTGGTTTATACCACCATGGTAAAATTGGGGATGGTTTACATAAGGTTTACACCCAGAGATTGTCATCCGCCTTCGCCTCTTCAGCCTCAGAGCTGTTTGGAAAATGTACCAAGGTTGGAGCAACAAAAGGGGTTTGTCCTAAACAACAGATGGTGATTTCAGTAACAACCCTGCCAATTCTGGAGCTGAACATTGGATTAACCAACGTAAATGATGGGTTAAACATGATGTTTCATGATTTAACCTGCAAAAACTAGCATAACCAGCAAACATGAAGGAACAAATCATGATAAATGAACCATTTGCCACCAAAGAATGGAAGCAACGAATGGTCGTTCGGTCCCAGCCACCGGCGCCAGCGGCGCCACCGGCTCGGGCACAGTGGATGGAGGCACCTTCGGACACAGGGCGGGCGGTTAGAGCACCAGTTATAAGTTGGCTTAGAACCCATTATAACCTCCATTAACTTACCCATATGCTCCATGGTGCTGGTATATTTGCCTACATTTGCCCTAATAATCACCCAAATGTAGGTAAATAATACGTTGTAATACCATTTCCATGTATGGTTGATATATGTTGATAAACATATGATTAATGGGAATTATATCAGCAACATACTGTAATTGCCATCGGGTTATGACTAACATAGCCATGGTATAGATGGCCCATAGAAATAGATGGTTTACCGTTCTTAAACATGGTGGACCTTTCCATGGCGAACTGTTAAATAACCAGATGGTATAACCCCCATTAACTTAGTTACCGGTATATCATAGTTAACTACCATAAACATCCATAAACTATAGTTAAGCCGTTAAGCCATGTTAAGCCACTTATAAGGCAACTTAGCTCTTGGGGGCCCCATCCTGTAGAAATATGATGAAATATGTCGAAATATCAGGAATATGTTTGGGATACCATCTGGTTATGACTAACATAGCCATGGAAAATCACCATTTTTAAAAAACGGTAAACCTCCATTTCTATGGGCCATTTCCCATGGCTATGTCATAGCCAGAGGGTATGCCGAAATCTGAGGCGGCGGCTTTCCAATGGCCCCATGAAAGACCAGGGGTTAAGAACACCCCAGCTGAAACATATCATTGGGAATCATTCGAACGTATCATTCCAAAATATCCCAAATATATACTGAGAAAACCGGACACAGAAGAGGAACACAATTTGAAACCACGAATCGCCAGACTTTGCCACCTCCAACATGTGTCGAACGCTTCACTGGACACGGTATACATCTCAAAATATTTGGGTTTGTACAATGTGAAGCCCCCAAGATAGCTAAGTTGGTGCCAATAACTCCAATAACTATGGTTTATGGTACGTAAATAACTATAGTTACTGGGGCTTATAAACCAACTAACATCACTGGGGGGCCTCACATTGTATGAAAATAGGATACCCCAACTTCCTTCCCGTACAAAATCACAATTTTGGGGTCCCATTTCCGGACACACCCATTTGAAAGCTCCGAAAACCATCGGTACCCAGCGGGAATCAACGGGTGACCACAACGTATCAATGATTTGATCGAATGGGATTTAACCATTAGATCCATTCGTGATTGAATGGAAGTTCATGGGAATGAACTATGAATTTTCATGGGATTGAACCCAATATACAAATAATATAGTTGTAAAATAAATTTTATGGATACAAATAATCCCATATACAGTCATATACATATATATATATGTTTCAAGTTATATGTCCCCCATCGACAATAATTAACTGACCTTCAGTTCAAAGTGAACTGTTCGCTGCTTCGTTTTCTCACCTTCTGGGGAACCGCGCCTGCAAAGACTCCGCTTGGGATTTCTCCTGCACCCGGATCATCACACCAAAGTGAGTCAGACTTTCTCAGACAGTTTCTCTTAACAAAAAGATGGACAGCAGAACATGGAAACTCTGCTTATTGAGTAGAGCGGCTCCGCAAAAAGCCATGTCAACGTCTGATTATATAATAAACTCTGTTCAGAGCTGAATCAAAGGGAATTAGACCAGAATTACCTGCACAAATTATGGTATATCACATTGTAAGTTACTAAACTATACCTATAACCCATAGGATCCATGTATGCTATATATGGTAACATGGATCCCATCAATTTACCCACAATGTTAGTATACCATACATGGATCCTATGGGTAATTGCTATATTTGGTTTACAGTATATACACCCTAGAAAACTGGGAGCTTCGCCTTGGGCGTCGCAGCTTCCGCTGGCGCTTCCGCGGCGGACTTGCTGTCGGATGCCTGCCATCGAAGACAGAACGCCCCGGGCGTGTTCACAGAAGTAGCAACACTTCCTAGAAACACTTGCGAAACAACAAGACAAATAAGACAAGAACTAACGACTTACATACTTAACATATACATTGACATACATGTATGCATAAAAATATGGTGCAACTGGGATTTCGATACAGCAGAAACGCATGACTCAAGTCCATTAAACATTAAACCAACAATTATGGACAAAAAAATATATCAAGACCATTTATCAATGACCTGAAGATCGAAGATGCCCATTTTGTGAAGAAAATGGGGGCATGCCACGTTTCAACATCGCCATGGCGCTGACGGCGCTCACCGGAACCGCACCTGCGGCGTCTTGGCTTTCGCTGAGGCGCCAACACCCATGGCCGTAACTTGGTTGGAGCTTTCCAACCGGGCACAAGTGCTCAAAGGCTAGCCATCATTAAAAACATGTGGGAAAATCTTGGGAAATCACATATCAAACCCTCAGGACCTTAGGACATGATTTTTTTGAGTGACTTTTCTAGCTGAAACCACACTTTTTTTTGTTTCGAAAGGGGATGGAACTGGGATGATCTTCACTACTGGAAAGATCACCCGCACTTGTTGTGAATCGGAAACTATCGGCACATGTTTGACAGGGAACCTGAATTTTGCCACCATGAGTGAAAACTTTATTTGGAACACCTAATTACAAACAAATGATGGAAAAACAATGGCTAATGTGGTTAAAACAATGCCATAAACCATCCCCCAGTCATCACCATTTTTATAGGTGGTATTTTTGCACCATTCCCAGTCATGGCTAGTTTACGGCAGTGTTTTAACCACATTACTGGTGATTCTTGGCTACTGTTGCTTCGTGCTGTCGCTGCCATCACCGCGGCCAGTTGCCAAGTTGCCGGATCCACACATCCAGCGACGTAAAACAGCGAATAAGGATGAATAAACATACATGATTATCATCTTACTGGTGCTTAGTAAGGAATTGATGGGAATGGGGGAATGGGATGATTATTACTAGTGATTATGGCTCATTCCCTCATTCCCTGCGTTTAGCACCAGTAAGTTATCAATTACGATAAGTAAGGTATAAAACATTATAAAACATCCTTTTTGCAAGACACCCATTCATACCTTTTGAATCCTTTTGACCCATCCCGATATCAGCAAGGTAAACGTCAGGCAGTTTGCTCGATCTTTCGGAATGAACGTCCAGGTTCCACAGAAGAATTGTCCATGATTGTACACCCAAATTGGACACCACACAAGTATATTGAATGGTCATCAGAGTCATCATGATCATTTTGGAATAGATGGTGAATTAAACCTTACCACTGGACAGTAATATTTGGCCCGGCATTGGAGTTTACCATCAACTCAAAGTTTCTCCCCAAGGTCTGTGATACTTGGATTCCACCACAGCCCCTACAGTCGATTCATACAAGCACCGGGTCAAAAACATGCGATGAAGTTCAACCCCAGGCGGATGGTTATACTCTGCTCGTATTGGGGTTCAACCAGCCACCAAACCACATTGTATATTGCAATAAATTGCAGTATATAGTATTAGTATGTTATATCTATCTTATATGATTTCATATGTAATATTGTTAATATAGTGTTGCAGTATCTTTAACACTCCCTCATTGTAGGGTAATCACCTCCTGACTCTTGATGTTTGAGCTACACCTTAAGCTGCAAGGAAGAATCCGCAGCTTGGTTTTCTGTGTTTCATGACCTGAAAACTTCGAGTTTTCATCCCTGACCTTTTGAAAAATGGACATCTCAGATGTTTGGCATCTCCCATTTTGGGACGCAAAAAAAACGTTTTTTTTTTCCGTCTAGGTGATCTAGCAGGCACCCAGCCTGATCCAATGCCAGCTTTGCTCAGTTTCAGTCTGTGAAATCATTGGTTTGTGGTCATAACGTGGTAAAACCAATCATAGACCCCATTAACCAACCGTGACTGGGAGTACTGTGGATGGTTTCGAAATCCTGCAGCACCAGATGGTTGAAAAGTTGAAACCCTATGAATCATGGGATCAACCGGCAACTGGTGCAGGATTTCGCAACCATCCACTGTGGTAAACATCATCCCCGTTCGCGAAGGGGCTCCAATTTCAGCAACCTAAAACTTACTGGTGCTAAACGTAGGGAATGGATGTGTTGCTGGGGGTTGTTGGGATCATTCTTGATAGTGATTATGATGATTATGGATCATTCCCTCATTCCCTACGTTCACAAGAAAAATGAAGGCGTCTCCTTGAACTCTGAAGAATCCCATTCCCATTGGATCCACGATATTCCATGGCCAAGTCATAGCTGGTCCAGCTGGATGATGGAAAATTCCCCCAGAAAAAAATGGTAATTTCATAGGCAACTTGACCCCATTGAAAAAAAACATCCCCATTTTTTGTGCATACTGAAACCACCCACAAAAACAGGTTATATAATCAATTAGATCCAACAACATCCATCACGTGATGCTGTGATTTCGCAGCCTCTTTGCGTCACAGCTGTGGAATTTCTGATGTCAGCATTCTGCCGCTGGGTCAGCGGTTGCGGAACATATGAGGATCACAAGCTACGGACCACACTCTCCGCAAATTTGTTGCTATGGAAGCCATGGCTCAGCTATGTCGGTGATTTACCTCTTAAAAACGGTGATTATCCATAGTTATGTTAAATTACCAAAGATCATAATTATTATCTTTTGGGAGGATTGAACATTCATCTAAATCCAACTACCAACATCTACCAACTGTAGATGTTCACCAGGGTATCAGTCTTTTTTGACAGCCAGGATGAGGTTTTGAGCCTTTCCAGTCGAAGGAAATTTCTCAATTTGTTTTCAGACAAAGCATCAAATGGATAATGTGGTACATCATGGTACAGCCAATAATAAACCTTTCCCAAGTCATCATCACCGGAGAAACTATGGTTCGTGAACACTTTGTTCACCATCTCCAAATTTCGTCGGTTAATGCAAGGGTTGCCCACTTCTTAGTTGTTTATTTTGAAACTACCAGTCCATTGATCACAGTTTAAAACTGGTTGGTGGTTTTAACCATCTTGAAAAAAAATAGTCAGATTGGGATGATTATCCCATATATTATGGAACAAATCAAACAATATTAGTCAGATTGGGAAGAATTATCCCAGAAATATTATGGAAAGTCATAAAATTCCATGGTTCCAAACCACCAACCAGCCACAGTTTAAAATGATGTCCTGCGAACCACTGACCTCGATTGCAACTCTCGCCATCAATGCATGGTGGCTTCTTGAGAACAGCTTCTCACTGTGGCCACGGTGAAAAAAAAATGGATCACTAAAGAAAGCCGATCCAATCAGCCCTTCAAGAAAATATGCAAAATCTGCAAATGGATGATAGCTCTGATTTCCTAAATTTCTTTAAAATCATGGGACTCTATCGGAACCATTAAATATCATTAGGGATGTGAGGTACCTGCAATCTTCCGGTTGCAACCACGATATTTCCAACATCGAATGTCGGTTGATGGACATTGCCCTCGTAAATGTCTTCACAACCCTGCGACCGCAGACTGTTGCTCCGCAGTAATTACCAAACCAACATTGGGTACACCACAAAAGCACACACATGTGTCCAGCACTAACAATTGACCAGTTAATCTGTCATCCAAGACTATTTTAAAACATTGACCTATGTGATAGCTCTCATCTCAAGAAACAACCTGCCTTTTGTCTACAGAACCTGCAGCTACCACACGCGCAGGATATGCACAGTGGCGAAAGACTTGCAGGCAAGGCCCCAGTTTTTGTCTACACAGCAGCATCTGAAGAATAGCCGGTGAATGCTGGTGATGTTTGGCTCAACTAAAACATTTTGATTGTAGACTTGCAGGTCTGCAAACATGATTCGCACATTTACCCAAGACGCCCAACACACAATCCTGGAGGTTTATTTTAGACAGTTTAGACTGTTTAGGATCTATGCAGAAAACACAATTTTAAATATCAAGAAAAAGTCAGCCGCCATTCTAGTAGGAATTCACCATTTCTATCCATTTCCTTTTTTTTAAGTTGCTGTATTGCATTAAACACCATTCAACTCACGAGAGCGGTCTCCAATAAGGAGTTCGGATGGCGAGTTCTGTTCTTGGGCGTGCTAGTACAGTCGAAGATGATCTAATGCAAAAATTGAATTATTGTAAAGTACAGATCATATAGTATACTTAGTGTAGCCATCATATGGGGATATCTATAATATATATATATATATACATATCTAGATCATGTACACACAGATGAGCTAATTGTTCAACAAACGCCAAGTCTGCACCAGACTTATGCCATTCAATTTTTCAATGACTGCTCTTTTGCAGTGCATATTTTATAGTAACCAGCACTCTTCAAATCGCTGCAAGAATTTGTGTAAGCCAGGAGATGGTTTTCATGGTGTTTGGGTGACCATCACCCACTCAGAAAAGCAACTGCATGATTCGAGATCTGCAGATGAACAAAAAATCTGCAATGTTGTTTTTTTTCTATGATCCACCATTTTGTGCTTGTAGAGAGCTATGACCCACTGGCCATTTAGAGATGTATGTTGATTTTACCAATTGATAATGGCAATTTTCCAGTTTGCTAAAGTTGGATGGGTTGATAAACCAACTTACCCTCTGGTAAACATACAAAAAGCTATTGAACATGACCATAGAAATAGTGGATTTACCCATTAAACGTGGTGGATCTTTCCATAGTTACGTAAACGTTTACCAGGCCGGGTATAACTCGCCTTTTTAAGGCTGGCCACGACTCCGCTGACTCCGTTGACTCCACCAAACCATGGATTGATTGGCAAAGAAAAATGGAAAGGACTGCAGAAAAATATGGAAAACGTCTCGTTTTATTTTTATTTTTTTTGAAGACAAAACAATATACAATATTAGTGCTATATAGTGCTATA
>Ga0126342_10004801_pt1 | contig 23265 bp, 18 predicted proteins | sample Cyp1metagenome_FD_92528 | JGI IMG/M metagenome (GOLD analysis project Ga0126342, IMG submission 92528) | Coral microbial communities from Lord Howe Island, Old Settlement Bay, Australia - Cyphastrea 1 metagenome | ecosystem: Host-associated > Invertebrates > Cnidaria > Coral ...
GAACGCCCTAACAACAGAGGGCTATGTGCAGGCAAACGGCAGGCTGCAACGACAGAGGGCTATGCAGGCAGACGGCAGGCTGCAACGCTGGAACAGCAAAGGCTTACAGCAGGGCTTGGTGGAAGCTGCCGCGAGGGATTCGGAGCATTTTAAGGGTTTTAAGGGTTTTAAGGGTTTTAAGCGTTTGAAGGCTGGCAAACGGCAGGCTTGAATGCCCTAACAACAGAGGGGCATGCGCAGGCAAACAGCAGGCTGCAGGCTATGCAGGCAAACGGCAGGCTGCAACGCTGGAAGAGCAAAGGCTTACAGCAGGGCTTGGTGGAAGGTGCCGCGAGGGTTTGGAGAGTTTTAAGGGTTTTAAGGGTTTGAAGGCTGGCAAACGGCAGGCTGCAACGCTGTTTTAAGGGTTTTTAAGGGTTTAGGAGTTTGAAGGCTGGCAAACGGCAGGCTTGAACGCCCTAACAACAGAGGGCTATGTGCAGGCAAACGGCAGGCTGCAACGACAGAGGGCTATGCAGGCAGACGGCAGGCTGCAACGCTGGAACAGCAAAGGCTTTCAGCAGGGCTTGGTGGAAGCTGCCGCGAGGGATTCGGAGCATTTTAAGGGTTTTAAGCGTTTGAAGGCTGGCAAAGGGCAGGCTTGAACGCCCTAACAACAGAGGGCTATGTGCAGGCAAACGGCAGGCTGCAACGACAGAGGGCTATGCAGGCAAACGGCCGGCTGCAACGCTGGAACAGCAAAGGCTTACAGCAGGGCTTGGTGGAAGCTGCCGCGAGGGATTCGGAGCACTTTCAAGGTTTTAAGGGTTTTAAGCGTTTGAAGGCTGGCAAACGGCAGGCTTGAACGCCCTAACAACAGAGGGCTATGTGCAGGCAAACAGCAGGCTGCAGGCTATGCAGGCAAACGGCAGGCTGCAACGCTGTTTTAAGGGTTTTTAAGGGTTTAGGAGTTTGAAGGCTGGCAAGCGGCAGGCTTGAACGCCCTAACAACAGAGGGCTATGTGCAGGCAAACGGCAGGCTGCAACGACAGAGGGCTATGCAGGCAGACGGCAGTCTGCAACGCCAGAGCAGCAAAGGCTTACAGAAGGGCTTGGTGGAAGCTGCCGCGAGGGATTCGGAGCATTTTAAGGGTTTTAAGGGTTTTAAGCGTTTGAAGGCTGGCAAACGGCAGGCTTGAACGCCCTGACAACAGAGGACATTTTAAGGGTTTTAAGGGCTTTAAGCGTTTGAAGGCTGGCAAACGGCAGGCTTGAACGCCCCAACAACAGAGGGGCATGTGCAGGCAAACAGCAGGCTGCAGGCTATGCAGGCAAACGGCAGGCTGCAACGCTGGAACAGCAAAGGCTTACAGCAGGGCTTGGTGGAAGGAGCATTTTAGGGGTTTTAAGGGTTTTAAGGGTTTGAAGGCTGGCAAAGGGCAGGCTTGGACATGTTTGTACTCTATGTCTTCAGAGTCATCACACCCTCCAATTACTGTAGGCTTTGTATTCTTGCCAGGGTTTCGGTACGAAATGACGGGTAATTTCTATTGCTCCGCGCGTTTCACAACGCCGTTGTTAAATCATCCAGAGGGCCGGACAAATTAGGTCTCAGATTTTCTCGGATTCTTGCATGGCACTTGCCAGTGATATTGAGATAGAGGGATTTCTTAGATGCATTTGTTGGTCCAACGATGCCCAAGTCTCTGCTGTGCCATGTTCGGCCCAGCTCTGTGGGAAATTGTGACTGGTTGTGTTTGCAATGCGTGCAGAGAATCCCCAAGTCCTGGCCATGATTTTGTTTGCCGCACAATTCAGAACCATTCTAATTCCCAGGTCCCAAAGGGATAGGGGGAAGCGAATGTGTCTATTTACTTCCAGTGAACCTGCTGGAAAACTGTGTCACTGGAATATCTTTCCTCAAGGGAAGGTAGTTTTTGCAGTCTGACTGCCGTCTCCAATCGTTGGAAGCTTGTGGTGAATGGTATGTCAAGCATTTCCCATATCCCAAGATGCCCCAAGTCACCACTGAAGAGCTGTGGTGTCTGGTGGGAAGATTAGTTTGGAGTGAGCAAAAAGGCATTGGGCAGGCGCCTGTTTGCTGCGTCATGCAACGAGACAAATCCTTCGTGACTTGTTGATGCTGTCAACTCGTAACACAGGACATCGTGGAGTCCTGGGCTGAAGCGCTGAAGGAGTACTTTGATCTATTGCTTGTAATCATTTGCCAATCTCCAGAAATCAATGCTTCCAGAAGGAGAGCTATCCAGTTTCTGTTCCAAACTCTCCGTGAAAATTCCGTGAAATGAACTTGTATGAACTTGTTAATTATTGCTTCATTATTGGTTTGTTATTGGTTTGTTGATGTTTGTTGACATTTGGCGAACATTGGTGATGATCTCCGCAGAGGACGGCCTGCTGCGTCACAGAAGCCAAGCTGCTCTGGGACCCCCACAGACGACTGCAAAGAGCGTGCTGCTCGCGTGGATGGAGTGGTTACTGAAGCTGCAAACATGGCTCGTCAAGCAATGATATCAATATATATATATATATTGATTGATTGTCAAGGAGAGCAGCAGTTGAACATCTGCTTACATATGCTTGTATCAATCTTATATCACAATGTGAACCAAGAGCAACGCCTATAACAGTCTATAACATCTGTAATCCACCCAGTGGTATCCCTTACAACACAGTTCAGGTCTCATCGTTGAAAACTACATCTGGTCAGCTAAGGTTCCAATTTCCTATCAAGTCCTTCACAGCGCTGACGATTCCTGATGTCAGTATGGAAGATGCTGAGCATCTTTACCCCTGGGCATTCGCAACGCGGACTCAAACGCCCTGATGTTGGCTATTTTAGTGTTGGCTGATCAACTGCCTGTACCAAACCTGGACCTGTTGATTGTGTGTCTATTTTATTGTATTTTCACAAGAGGCCGGTACGTTGGACAAGCACTTTTCAATATTCAGTTGGTCTGCTGGGATTCTGAATGGAGAGGTGGCAAGACCCCAAGACCCGGCTGAGTTTTGTTAGGTCATGAGCATGGCGTGGCTGGCGCTCTTTGCCTATCTTGTCGTGGCGGCCTGCAATGGAATTCATAAGGCCAGCGGATTTTAGATTTTAGTGGCGCTACCGCACCGATGTCGTTTCGTACAGTCTTGTCACAAACAGTGGAGAGGCATGCAACTTCAAATTGACAGCCCCATGACAGCCCCATTTGGTGTCATTCAGTGCTAGAATCGTGGACTGCCAGCAATTCACATCAGGACTTCCGGATTTCCACATCCGTCTTGGGCTACACTGTGGCAGCAGCGGGGACTTCGTTTCCCAACGTTTTCAGCGGGATGTGTGTTGCCAGGCACACCACTTGACTTCGTCGCGCGCTAGATTGTGCCAGCAGAATAATCTTTGAACTCATGCATCCAGTCAAAAAGATTCAAAAAGTACAATCTAGTCTTATGCAGAAAGCTGCGAGGATTTCGATATTTGTCACCTGAAGAGTCCTGAAAGCCTTGCAGTGCCATCAGTCCCATCTAATCTGGTGGTAGGCAAGGGAAGACCACTATGGCTGTGGCAAATGCCCTGGGAGCCAACGCGTGGAACCCAGTGCAGATTATTTCTCCTGCGTTTCTGGACGAGACCCTCTTGGCAAATAACAACCGAAGGGTTGATGGATGTTGATGGATTTGATGCTCTCGACCCAACGGCCCCCACTTTCTTCCCGTCTGAACTAGACTCTTGAACTAGACAGCAACGTGGGCGATTCTAGAACTCAATCATCACTCATCTCTGTCATTCTTTTTGTTGAGTGTGAGATGTGAGACAGCAACAACAGACGGTGAGCGATGCTGAGCTTCATCTCATTTCGTGATCGGTCACCTTTCTGTTTCTTCTATTTTCTTCTTATTTCTTACATGTTCTTACTATTTCTTCTTCTCATGGTGTGTCAGTGCCAGGTGCAAAATGTCTTCCTTGCGTTGGCCATTCCTTGGGCCATCCAATGCACCATCAACAGGCTCTGCCACTTAGTCCATGCTGAACTTTCCAAAGTAGAGTCAAAACAAGGAGCAAAGGTGCCAGACATGATCAGACATGACATGTTCATAAATGTTGTAAGATGTTGCGAGTCATGGTGAGTCTCGGTTCCAAGTCAATTCCAGCTGGACTAATTACGATGGTAAAACGTGACTTGGTTCGAAGGTCGCTGGCGGACCTGTCACGTGCTGTCAGGGGAAGCTTCGAGCTGCCATTCACGGGCTTGTTGAACGCCGTTGTGGAGATCTATGCCTGGACCCCAAAAGATTCGATCATGGCTCGGCCCATTTGCAGGTACCAAGCGACACCAAACATGTCCAGAGGATAGGATACTGATGCGCTCGCGCCTTGTTAATCATTGACTTTCAATGACTTTCACAACCATTTCAGAAAACTCATGAGTTCAGCCAAGTCCCAAGGTCACGCTTCTTCCAGTGGTTGTGGTCTTCACACTATCCAACCATCAGTTCCCGAGATGGTCGGGATATATGTTCCTGGTGATCCTTGACGGCAGCCATTGCTGAAAATCCTTGAGCAGTCTTGGAGTGTGTCAAACTGCATCATATGCCAGAGGCAAACGTTCACCATATTCAGGGCATTTTGATTATGTCTTCACTGAATACATTTTGCATGCATATATATACATATCATATTTATAATATCGACGCTGTACAGACACAGACGTATTCTGCCCACAATCACAGGCGCTACAGTAGTGTTGCTTCACTTAGTTCCCCCCGAACAATCCAAAACATACAATATACCAGTGTTTCAGCTCGTGAGTGCCGCCTTTGCTTTTCTCACAGCTTAGGATTTATGCCTGCTACTTGGCCGTGGCACTAACTCAAGACACCTTTCATTGCCCATCTTGGCCCTTTTTCTGTTCAGTGGCCCTGGCATGTTTGATGCGGGGCTGGAAACCTGGAATCATTTTGCGGTCAATAGGCACCACAGATTGGTGTGGTATCGCAGATCTTGGAAGGCCACTCCTCAATGACAGATATGACAGTGGGGACTTCCTGATCTGATGCCAACAGCGGCAGTTTTAGGTACAGATCACGAGGGTCAGGAGTTACGTTTGAAACCCTGTCAACTACCTTAGCCGGACAAACCATGTCCAGTGCTCGACATGGCCAATGCAACCAAAAGGGGCGAAGCTGCGCTTGCTCTTTAAGAGGTCCAAAGATGTTTGGGCCGCGGACGGCTGAAGTCTTGGGCTTGCAATGGAGATGTGACAGTGCGATTGCCTCTTACTCCCGTGACTGTTATGATATGACATAACACGAGCTTACATGAGATTATATATATATATATTGGGATATATTGGGACATTTTGAAAAGAAAACAATTTTGGTTCGGCTGGGCAGCGCGAAGCCCAAAGTTGTTTTCCCCTTGTGTACGTCTTGAAACTAGTTATGAGCATTTTATAGGTTGCAGAAGATTCTAGACGGGGACATGATACAGGGAATGCACAGTCTCTTGGGGGAAGGTTGCCTCTTCACGGAAATCTAACTTTGCCGATCTATCTTGATCTTGGTTTTGTTGCCGCGGAAAGGGTCCTGGGTCGTCTCAAACTACTCCAAATTGTTCCAAAGTGTTGGAAACACAAGTCTTTTCACGGTGGATTCTTCATCTTGTCTGCTTCTTCCTCTGATCTTATAGTCGTCCATAGTCGTCCATAGTCGTCCATAGTCGTCCATAGTCGTCCATAGTCGTCCATAGTCGTCCTGATTTTTTGACCGTAACCGTTGTGGTGCAATACTTTGGCTGATTCCAGCGCTTCCGATGTCTTGGAGCTGCGGTGGCATGCCTAGAGAAAGGGTTGGAAAAAGCTTCTGTCAAGATGAAAGATACTGGAAGTTGCAGAAGAGATAGAAAAGACAACCTTTTGAAGATGCTGTAAATTATTAAATTTTGATGAGATGATTGTGCGCATCTCATAGAATACAGAATACCATGTAACTAGACAAAATGCACCACAACAACCACACATGCATCTCTCCTGACAGAGAATGTAGACGGAGAACCTTCAGATGATTTGAGGACTCAGTTTCCTTTGGGCCCTGCTGTTTGACACTTTCCTATACTTTCCTGACAGCTAAAGAGTTGCCTTAGGAGCTGCCTTAGGGCCTTAGGATTTGGAATCAAAGCACGTTTTCTCTTCGTTTCTGTCGGAGTCCATCTGGTCCGCCGAGGTCATGGTGACTGAAGAAGCACCAGGAGGATCCGCTTGCCTGCAACATTCGAAACATTCGAAACATTCGAAATTTTTCGCAACATTCGCAATCCTCGAAAGATCTTGAAAGATCTTGAAAGGAGACCAAAGTCGGCGCCGATATGCGGTGGGTGTTGCTCGGACAAATGCGTTTTCTTGGTTTTTTTCGAAGAATCTTGGGTGACGATGAGATGTATTATATTGACATTGTATGAGATGCTCATTTCCACACCAAGCTGTACTTGTCGTGATTTGAGGGATTTTGAGGGAGATGGTGTCTCAACACATCTCGCAGCCTCAAAGAATCGGAAAGATCTGAGGTGAGTTTCATCAGTTTTCTTGGTTTGCTGCTTGCGTATCTTGCCGTCTTCTTCAGGCCATGTCACGAAACGGGTTGGACGCGTCAGTCTTTTTTGGTTTCAAAGAACTCTTCACTCATTGGACAACTCCACTGGTCTTCAAGATTTCATTGCTCATATTGCTCACTGGAGAATATTTGTTGCTGATTGACTGATTGCATGCAATTCTACGAGCCAGCAGGTTGTTGCTAAAACGCACATCGATTAAGCAGCTACTTATTCGATATTTCAGCAACATTTCAGCGGCTTCAAAGCAAGCGTTGAGATACAGTGTCTTCTCACACAAAGGTGCCAATCTTGCTGGAAAGCAAATTGACCAGCGCAAGAGACCGTAGCATGCCTGGAGATGGGTAGATAATCTATCGCGAGCATAATTCTCGCATCCATGGTTCCTGGTTAGAACCAATACTGCCATGCAGTCCTGGGTGCTTGAAGTGTCCTAAAGATAGAAGCCACGCCACATGGCCACATGGTATAAAAATCAAATTATTTATGGCTTATCGATAAACCTCGAGACATGAGATGTTCATCAACCTCAGCATTGTAGTAGCACCTCACAAACACCTGATATGCCGGGCAGGTCAGAGCCAGAACCTGTGCGGCGCCCCAGAATGATGATCAATGTCTTGGAGGAAATATCCTCTGTTTCTTGAAACGATTAAGAACAGTATCTAGACTAAGGATGACTAAGGGTGCTTGTACATGATGCCGTTGTCGCTGTAGTCTTGGGCAACATCCGCATCATCACTGCACATTTTTTTCCTCTGAGGAGTACACCTATGCCTCCTTCAAGCGACATGAGGAGGGACCCCTACCAGAGGCACCTGGGCTCTAAACAACTTTGGAATGGACCTGCGACGACTCGAAGCTACTGGTATGATGCTGGTATGCACTGTGACAACGCTATGAAACATCCTTGCCCCTGCCTGAACTTAGTCTTAGGCTTGGCAAACATACTGGTACTGCCGAGGTATACACTTTATCAACATCCTGCACCTTTTTGCTTCCTAGGTCTTCCTAGTGCTTCAAAGATTCTTCTGCTTGCTTGCCCTATTCAGACTAGCTTGAGTAGCTTGGGTAACGAAACACATGAAACACATTCGATCGCATCTCCCAGAGTCAAAGTCCCGGAGTTTGGCCAATCTCCAGAGGTGCCCAAGGAGATCTGGGACGAAGCCCGTTCACAGCTCCGTGTGCGCCTTCGAGAGATAGAGGATGATGGGAAAGAGATTGGTTCAAAACCATCAAAACCTCCAAGGATTTCTATGATTTCTGGGTGATTGGGACCAAACAACTACTATTTCTTGGCATTTCTAGGCATTTCTGGGTCAATGGGAAATATTGGGACTGGCACACGAGGAGCATCGAGAACGAGCTGCGGAGCGCAGACGGTTAGAGAAGGAAGAGAAGGAGAACGAGGAGGAGAAGGAGGCAGCAGTCATCTCTAACCTGTTAATAAATGGCTAACAGAATCCAATAGAATCCAACAGATGTTGGGGGATATAGCATGATATAGCTCTGTTCAATTGAATCACTGCAAGAGAGCACATAGCACGGTGGCTGCTAAAAAAAGAGAAATCTCCCTTGACTGAGAAAGCCCTTGAAGATTCTTCCGCAGTGTTGGTCCCACGGCGGCAGAATGCACCCGTTGGGCAGATGGAACGGCGACTGTGGGCTGAAGCAGTGGAAGAAGTTGAGGCAGAACCACGAGCGTGCAACTCAGGTTGAGTGCCAGTCTCCTATTCAAAAGCATGGCTTTCCTGATGTTTACATTTCAAAGTTCCGGATTTGACAAAGGCTCAAAATTGGTTTTGTCAAAAAATGCTACTTCATTTCTGCGCAGTCAGACAGCATGCTGCAAGCCACAGCTCATGGATTCGTAGTTCTCTAGGACCTTCCCGGAGGTTTGCCACAGAATATCACAGAATGGCGTTGCAGTGTTGATTTTCAGGCTTAACTTGGGGACAAGACCAGAAGACCTGTTAAGACCTGAAGCAATAACTGCCATCCTGCAAGGAACTCTTCAATCTCTTCAAACTGTTGAATAGCAATGCAGCCCTTGCCTTAAAACCAGGGAAAGCGGGACGCAAGTCATGGCTGTCTTTGCATTGCAAGACTACTTTGAGACCTTGAGCACTCCAACTGCAAGTTTGTTTTTGGAAGGGTCTACTGCAACAAGGGGGCACCGTATGTTTAGCCTTCTTACTAACAGAACGACATAGCTTCGAATACGGATATACAGCTGAATTTCCAAGTAGGATGATGAAATACACACTGCACAGACTGTAGTCTGCATCTACAAGGCGTAGGTAGATGTCCACTTCCTGTATTCCTGCATTGTTTTCAGGGTACCGAAAGTGAGGCGAGGGGACCTGAGCAGGGTATTGTGGTCAATGATGGTCAATGCAAACTCTCGAGTGGAGACAATCCCAAAGTAGGACAGCCTTAGGACAGCTTTTCAGATTTTTCAGTATTTTTCAGTCAATGTCATTAGGGATTCAACATGGAATCAGTGCAGCCCAGTGCAGCCAGCTCTTGAGGGCAATTGTCAAGCCGAAGTAGTTTGAAGCTAGGCTTTCTAGCTTTCTACGAAGACATAGATAGACTCTTAGACACATGCCAAACTATATCAAAACTTGCTCCAGGAACAACAGATGGCCGAACAAGAAGCACATGCATTGCAGGCTGGAAATCTTGCGTGGGACAAGGTGTACAAATTTGTACAAGTGTTTGTCATCCTGATAGTATAGAAAGGAAATCCATGCTATACACACCACACAAAGGAAGGACTGATGCTGGCGACATTGCGATTTTTGGACAATTTTGGACAATGGCGAAAGTAATGAGTCTTTCTTCAGTGGAACGACTCATAGCTATGGATTTCTATGGTATGCTGGTATTCCTTTGCCTCTATCCCGCCAGGAACATCATGAGACTCACAAGAATGAAGACGGCAAGCCCGATCCGGACTCTTTGCTGGGCAAGCTCATGAAGGCAGGCAGTTTCGATCAGTTTCGTCTAGAGAAGCTGAGCCCTTTGTCCTGGTTGGTGCACGTTGCCAGAACAACGTGGACAAAGGGGCTGGAAAGGCACGCCTTGGGCTGGTGGCTAGGGCCATGACTTTTCCTAGGCCTGCCATTGAGGGAAGAAACATGAAGAAACATGAAGAAACATGAAGAAACATGAAGAAACATGAAGAAACCATATGCGCTTCATGATGGCGGTCCCAATGTCACAGACTGTCACGGACTGTCACAGACTGTCCAGATTCAGTTGCCAAGTAGAGAAGAAGTGTAGAGAAATGAAGTCTCCCCCAGGTGAGGACGCATAGGACGCTATCTTTAAACAAACACACTTTTTTCGAGCTCTGAGATGTGTGCAGTAGGAGTCGCTATCTTCCTGATTTTTTAGTTTAAACATGTTTAGAACAACTTTTGTGTCGGACATTTTCAAACACTAAAGCTGCTTCAAGCCATTGGCGTTCCCAAGGGTGTTCCCACTGGTCGACTGTGCCAAGGTGAATCCGAACCAAGACCGTCCTGATGAGCAGTTCGACGAAGACACCGAGGTCTGTGCAGGTTCCACAAGCTTCTCAAAGGAATCCCTAGGAAAAAAATGGGAAAATGCATGCACAAAGATGTACAAAGCTTCTTTGTTGTATTACTGTATGTTGTTGTGCTTGAGTTACTACATATATCTACATATTCTCTCATGGATTTCTTGACCCATAACTTCTATGATTTATATATATAAATCCAGAAATCCAGATACCAAATCTTGATGAATCCAGAATCTTTAAATTTATCAAACATGATCAAACCTTCCGTTGGATTCGAGGCCAAAAAAGTGGCCATGTCAGAGCTTCTCAAAAAGGCGACCATTGCTGTGCGGAGTCACTGGAGTTGGTGCTGCACGCTGTTGGGAGTCTGAAAGATGTTGCTTTGCAAACGGAAAAAATGCCAGGGTGGACATGGCAATGGCGAGGCGAAGCTGCCCGAGACGCTTTCAAGATCTTTCAAGAATCCAGACCTTATCATTCTTATCTCATGCACGGAGCTTTTTGTGTCAAGAATCTTTTGATGTATTGTTATCTATTGATATGCATTGACAATAGATATTTACAGCTTGGCAGTAGTGTGTGATAGTGTGTGTGTGTTTCAATTCTCTTTGGTATGTCTTATGTCTTTTTCCTTGCACCTTTCTGTTCTTGGTGTAGGACCTCAAGCAGCAATTCGAGGACCAAAACATGCCTGGTGTTCAGCTTGATGAGAAAAACCCTATCGGATTTCCTTCTTGTGCAGGATATTTGGTTGACACGTGTGACAGATTTTTCGTTAAACATGGATAAACCAGATGGGCATTGATGCGTTGTTGCTTTATGTTTGCAAGTCAATTCATTGGATGAGCTGCAACGCTGGTGCTGATGGTCTCAAGGAGCTGCAAGCACAAGCAAAAAAGAAGGCGAATCAAGCCAAAAAGGTGCCGATTCGTCGCATGCTCTGGTGCTGCTTTTGTTGCACCAGAGACTATGACGGTAAGACTCTGGTCTTGTTTCCAAAGGGGTGAAGAGACCTTGATCTGTATTATCACAGCTTTGGCATCATCCTTTATTATCTTGTTTTCCTGCTGTTTGTGAATCTGAATGCCTGGTCCTATGCAATGATATCATTGGCGTCAAATCAATCGGCATCTTCCTTCAGTGACGTGATCAAGCGAAGAAAAGTAACTTTGTGTTTGGCAATGAAAGTTTGGGAAGGAGAGGGTAGTGAGAGTCAACGTTTGTTTTCCCTGTGTTCCCAGTATTCTGCTTCTTTCATCTTCGTTCAGTTGCAATTCTTACTCCTCGTGTCTCTTGCAGTTTGTCTGAATCCTTACGCTTTGGGATGATTTGGCTTTTTAATGGACATTTTGAACTGCGTTTGAAACTGGGTTTGTTGCCAATTGCGTGCTCACAAACCAGATTCCTTGAGTGCAGAAGGCCGCAGCGAAGCCAATATTTATCGGTGTTTCTGATACCATCATTGATGTGGAATGCCCCGTATCACTTCGTATCGGTCGCGTCTGAGATTCCAGCGACCGAGAAAAGGCACTCTACCTACAATGAAATCAAGATCAGAGAGAGTGGAAACATATTATAGAAAAGCAAACCACAGAACAAGGGGGAAGAAAACCAAAATCATCCAAAATCTGTCTTTGCAAAGATAAAGTCGCGATACACACAAGGGAACACCCCAAATAGGAAAGCATTGGATACCACTGCGCGAATTATGTTAAAGACAAACGCATTGAAACAGGTTACCCGGTTACCCGGTTACCCTTCTTACTTGTTTGTTTTCACCTCACTGGTTGGGCAAGCTTTACCAGCATGAATGCAAACATTGAAGGAACGAAAGAATTCATGACCTGCTTGCAAACCATTGTAATGTTTCCAACAAACATGGGCATGGGGAAGGTCGACTGTCATCGTATCTGCGTCCTCAGCTGCTTCATGTCCTCCCATGGGTAGACTGATAAGTTGGACAGAAGAGGAAAATTGAAAACTGAGGAAACATTGATTGTTTGCGTCATAGTTCATGATTCATAATGTCTTAGCAAGGCTTGTGAAGAAAAACATATAAAAACATGTTAAGCATTTGTACGGGTCACGCAGCAACAGCAACCGATGGCCCTCTCATAAAGCACAAATTAACACAGGGATAAGCAGCACAAAAGATTCCCCGCAAATCCTTAGGAAAACATTAACAGCAAGGAACGAAGCTCAACATCAAATCAGAATATGCAACATGCAAACATGCATTCCAAAGAACCACCTGTTATGGCATTTTGTTATACCATTTTTCGCCCATGGCAGGTGTTTGAAGAGAAGCTGGCCGCAGAGAAGAAGAAATTAGCTGAGAAGCAGAAGGCAGTTCCATGATCTCTCAGTATGATCTCAGTATGCTTTATGCGGTTTATATGCGGTTTGGTCGGGGTCAGTGCATCTTTCATCAGTGGATGAACAAGTGCCTTCCAGGCAGCGAAGGAACGCTTGGAGCATGAGCTGAAGTCAAAGACGCTTGGACTGAAGGATTTCTTGATGTTCTTGGCTACGGTGGACTGAAGTTCAGGAAGACTCTGACTCATGTATCTCATGTCCCGCTAGCAAGTCTTCAAAAAACATTCACTTGATGTTTTCGTGAGACTGTTACGCATTTGGGTCCCTGCTCATTGGTTGGGTTCTTTACAACAGAAAGAGCTTGGTGCTTCGCCTCGGAATGATTGGGATCGTGCACGCGAGTGAGTTTGAGGGTTTGGGCTTCCTTTTTGCTCAGCAACTGAGGCAACTTAAGGACCAGATTCTGATCATGAAGGCAGCCCTTTTTAGTGGTGCTGGTGTTGGTGCTGTGGTTTGGCGAGATGCCTCACGCTGTAGACGCCGTATCCAGTTGATGCCCATTGTACATTGATTATCATTGATTCATTTCAACAACTTGGCAAGGTGTGGTCAACTAGGATTGGATGGCTGACTGGCGATAAGATTCAAACAGAACCACCATTGAACAGGCAGCAACAGCCAAAAGTTTTCTCAACCACTCTTGATCTGTACTCGTTTCAAGCAATTGCATCAATTGCTAAAGAAAGCGGCGACACTCTCTGTTCTTCCAAAGTATCAGGAACAGCAAGAGGAGGCGCGTGTCCAGGAAGATTCCATCCAGATGGGGTAGCTCAGCTGAAAACTTTGCGAGTTGCGATTGAATGTGTTTTCAAAATAATGGGACCAAGCGTGCAAGGGAGATTCAAGGACCCAAGGCCCCAAGGCCTTGCGCCAGGGAGGCACACCGAGATACCCGGTACACCGAGGATCAGTTTGTACTGCTGGGCCTTGATGATGCCCTTTGGCTACGAGGCAGGCCTTCTCCTAGAGCAAAAGAGACAAGGCGCCTGCCGCGGCTGCTGGGCCGATGCAGAGAAGTGATTGGAGAGATTTTGGGAGATTTCTTGATCTTTTTGTTGCAAAAAAAAGTTCCAAAGATGTTCAAGCAATCATAGCAACGTCAAAGATTTGATAGGCAGGATGTGAATTGAAAAGCAAGAGAACCATGCAGTGGATGAGCCTGCAAAAGATTCATGTTGAGAGTTTTCTCAGCAGGTGTTGGCATCTTTGAATGCGACGAGCTGGGAGCTCAGCACGGAACATGACCACGGGCCATGAGCGGCACAAGGGGCGTGGATTTAAACGCGGTGCTTTTCCCAAGGCATATTGACTTCGCACACTTTAATTAATGTGATTGACTTGTTGATCTTGTTTCCCTCTTGTCTCCCTCTTGTAAAGCAGTGAGTGGTTTGCGGGCATGCAAGAATCTTCATCGGGAGATGCACAGTCGGGTGGAATTTATGTATGACCACAGCATTCTCAACTCTGAACCTCATTTTGTACTGACTACAGTCTGTACTTGAACCTTCCTGCAGGGCAAGCAAGGGGCGAATAGCTTCAGAGAAATATCAGAGAAATATCTGTAAAGCTGTCACAAAAACACAATGCGATGAGTCTAATACAGTCATCTAGTCATGGAAAGAACCGGATTGTTACTACACAAGCTGTCACAAAACCCCCCTGAACCCCTTGTTACTACACATCGCTGGCCAAAACATTGTGACAGCTTTTGCGATAAACAAGGGGTTCTGTAAAACTGTCGCTAAACCCTATCACAAATCACCACAAATCTAGTCATGGACTGGAGCTGGAGATTCTATGCTCCTGGGCAAGCAAGGTGGGCTGTCTACAGCAACCAATCCATGATGGCAGATGGAAGTCCTTTTCCGTTCCCTGTGCATGAGGCGAGCCGATGTCGATCCGTCAGATGATTTTGGATTTGGTTTGATGATTGATGTTCCACCAACAAATCTGAAGCAGAGACTAGTCATGTTGACAGCGCAGCCTGAAAAAAAAAACTGAAAAAGCAGTGGAACAGCCGAGTGCGTCTGCGTCAGGTCACAGGCCCCAATGGGGAACCGATCTCCCTCTTTGTGCCACTGGGTGGGCGATGGCACACTGCCTTGAACCGTCCCTCGGTGTGAAAGAGACAGGTCCAGGTCCCTACACGAGTCATCACAGAGCAACCGGTAGGAAGGTCATGGATATGGAAGGATATGGAAGGATATGGAAGGTCATTAAGCAGAACTTTTTCATTGAAGTTAGAGAGGACATCGAGGACCACAGTGAGGCGACACGACACGAAAAGTTGCATCTTGCACCGCAGGAGATGTGTTCAACCAGGTGTGGTTGAAGGTGCACCTCTTCATAGATACCAGCTCAGCTGCAGATGAGTCATGGCAGAAAGTTATTGGTAGAACCAGTTCGAAGAGACAGTCAGAAAGCAGAATTGGAAATGCGTTGTAATTTGAAGATGCAGTAAGAGCAGTAGTTTTCAATACAGCATTGCTTGGACACGACACTCCATCTTTTTGATCTTTTTGGATTTGAATGGGCAGGAAAGATTGTTTTCTGGAAGTAGAAATGAGCAGAATATAAATGAAAGATAATGAAAGTGGAGATCTTTCTGACATCGACACTGTTCATCAAGTGTGTCCCCGGAATCTGTCGATATCTAGTCTTCCCGGCGAATCTCATGGACAGGTGGTTGAAGTGGATCACTACAGAAAACACGACTGGGCCGGAACCTGACCTTCTCATGCTGTGGTGCTGGGATTCCATGGGATTCCTGTTGATTGAGCTGATCCAAGAATGATAAGAATGTCGCTGACATCCCTGACCGAGATTGTCAAAGTCGATCCTGACTCGGTATTCTTCCCAAGTTGGGCTCTGAGCAAACTTTGCGAAGGATCTTTGCCTTGATGAATTTTCTTGTGGCAAGGTTCCCTTAGGTTCCCTTCCAGCTGTTGGACTTCCATCCTCATTGACCAACAATCGGTGCTGTTGACCAACAATCCATTACTCTAAGTAGCAAATCCAATAGTTGTACTGCGCTGTGATGACACCAAGTAAGCGGTTGTAGCTCTGGTATTGTGGAAGTTCGCGTCGCTCTAATCTGTTGCCCAGAACGTCTGAAGCAAGTCATTGGAAGACGCGTGCCGTTTCTTGGCTGAAGTGACTCAATTCAGGCTTTTGAGATTTCATGTAGATGTTCCTGGTTTGTTCACAGCTGATCTGGTGATGATGATTGAGTTGCCTTACACCAAAGTTGAGTGATTGATGCTATGACTGACACCAATAAAGTCACACCATGGATTTTGATCAAAGCGGAACTGGGTTTCCGCATGTATTTCCGCTCAGGTTAAAGAACGTCAAAATGCAAGGTCCAGAACCAGATGAGGCGCAGGGAAACCACATCAATGGCAGTGTTTTGGGTGGGTCATGTCATGCTGTCATGATACTCCGTGTCCAATTGTGACCAAAATACATCAAAGTACTACCTCTCGGCACTAAGATACTAAAGGGTTCACGTAGATTTGAATGAGATGTTGTCCAGATGGGTCTCGAGATGGTACGTCTTCAAAGGCAAGAATGACTTGACAGAGGCAGTAGATGATTCAGACAATCACAGATACATAATACATTATAATACATACTGTATCATACAGTCATACCATGTCATACCCATATAAAATGGCAGTGGAATGAGGGAGGGTTGAAGCATGTTGTAGCCCGAGCCTGCTCCGTGTTCAGTTGGACTGCACATATTGCAAGTGTGGAGCCCCAAACTCTGCATTTCAGCATCAATTGTTCTGAGTCGAGGGGTCCTTCAGTTTGAAAAAGGGCACTCGCTCGTTCCCAAAGTCAAGTGCCAGATCTACTGATCAATAGACCTGACTCTTCAGCTTCATTTTTAATTTTTAATGATAGGTTCAAGGTGCCACTAGTGGTTCTAACACGTCGTAGCCTGGTGTGTCTGTTTTCCTTCACACCGTTGATGCAAAAGTCCAGCCGCCTCAAGGAAGAAAGGCTTCACCAAACAGAGCTGCGCGTCTCATGTGCACTGGCTACAATCCCAAGGCTGACTTCTCTGACTTTTGAACTTGGGATTCTGATGGCTTTTGAATGTGTCGGACACATTTGACATGAAGATTTGGCATGCTTTGGTTCCACACATGTTGATGCTCATTGTGATGCTTGGCCAGGGCATACCTGCAGGGACGCACTGACGTCGGTTGCGAGGCACAGTTGCAACGCGTCAACATGTCTGCTGGAGCAACTCATGTCCTGTGAATTTTGTGGTTGCACGTGAGGTTGCTTTGTGTCATTCGACTTGTAGTTCAGTGTTTCAGTTACCATTTGGGTGACTGAGTTCTGCTTTACCTATTCAGAAATTCAGGTTGATGCCCAAAAAGACTCTGTGGGCCACATAGAGTTTTCAGACGATTCTTAAAATATCTTAAAATACTTCCCTGATCTTCTGCGTATGTCCACTACATCAACGGACAAAATCGTTCTCTTGGTCTTGGAGCCGCTGTTCCAACCCATTGCAGGGACCCTCCAGTGGATTGCGGTTGTGCAAATCTAAGATCTATCAGATTCTATCAGTGTCCATGCCAAGAGAGTTGGAAGAGGTCCCATGTCATCTCATGTCATCTCCACACTCTGAGGCAAGTGCAACGATTTCGCCTGTGATTTGCCAGCAGATCAGGTGAACCGCCAGTGCTGTCGGACTGCGGAAGAAAGCCGAAACCATGGCCTGTTGTTGTGACCACATGTGACCACAATTCCCGCAGCTTCATTGTAGTCCAAATATGTCCAAATTCAAATGGCACACGTCGGCACTTGACTGAGAATGGGTAGATTATATATATATATGATCCATATCAATATATTGTATTATATGATTTTTGCTACATATTACGTGTCCTTGAATTTGCTCGTTGATGTCAGTGAAAACCAACATCTGCTAAATGGCAAGGTTTGTCGTTGCTGAATTGCGTTTGTGAAAGGGTCCACCAACAAGTTTGCCTACTTTCCAAATTCAAGCCAGTGGACAAGAAGCAGAAATACATACCATGCTGCTCCATGCAGCGAATGTTATAAAGAGGTATAAAGGGAACACATGCTGCTGGATTTGCCACCATAGTTCCTGCCCTCATGGCGGCTGCAGCATGTGCAGCATGGCTCTTGGTTGCCGGCCTATTGGCCTCGGCAATGTCCATAGCGGTGCTGGACTGTGGCCCAGTGCGGGTCCATCAGTGTTGTGGCGCATTGAGATAATCTCACTTCAGATCACTTCAGGAGAGGTTGAAGGAACCAAATCCCTGTGGAAAAACATGAAAAAACTCTGTACCTGACTGTACCAAATTAATCCAAATTATATCTCTACCGATATCCACCTCATGATTAACGATTCAGTTTGCATGTGCTGAGCGTGTTCGCTTCAGTCGTAGAGTCGGCTGTGCAGCAGAGGCTCCAGCTTGGACCGATGAGCAACTACCAGTTGCTAGTCGCAAGGAGCAACTTTAGCCGTCTTTGAGATGTCTTATGCTCTGGTTTTCTCAACTTTAACCTTCAAACCAGCCAACGCTTGAACTCTTTTAGCAAGGTATGTACTGGACAATGGCAAAGTTGCCGTTACCGTGGATGCAGCTTGGGATATTCCCAAGATTCGCCGATACGTGGAGAAGAAAGAGTTGAGGCCGGCACTCTCAGCACTCCCACTCCACCATGCCAGCTTTGAACTCTTTTGCTATCTTTTGCTCCTTTATGAATCACTTGTTTGTCTTGTAAGGTTCAAGAAAATGACGATTCGAATGATTCGCACTTCTTTGCATCTCATTAGTCCGTGCTGCAGCTTTCTCCTCCAGGGGGGTGAACAGATGATATCCGTTGCATTGCAGGTTGGTCGCAGGTCTATACACCCATGGCCATTTTGACCATGTTGGAGGCAAGTTCCCAGGAGCTCGGGTGCTTTATTTTCCAATCTTTGTGAGGACTGTGACAAAGTTACAAACATGTCTAAAGGCCGAACAAAAGACAAACCTCTAAGGACAGACATTGACATGTCAGAGATATTTGTGTCAAAATATACAACTAAGGTGTCAGGTCAGCTTTATAGACTAGTTTCCATGCAACTTGCCATGTTCGCAGCTGCCGTCGAACTTTTCCTTGAAGGATCAAGTGAGGGACCTGTACAGGGTGCGCTTGAGCTTCAGGAGTCAAGTCCTGGGGGACACAAGATGCACGAATACCACACTAGCAGCTGAATATCAGCTGCATATGAGGGGCTTTTATTTGGTGAAGTGAGGAGTAGTCTTGGGGCGTACCCTGGTTTGTCGAAAATACTATTATTTTGGTTGCAAAACGAGGTAGGACAATTTCGAGAACGAGGTACTCCGAGGTAGGGATTGCCTGCAAAGCATCTTATAGCTATCAAAAACAAGTGCGGCGTTGGAGAACGAGGTCAGGCCCCCCAAAACGGTATTGGAATGGAGAACGAGATAGGAACACTACGTGATGTACCAAATATTTTCCGTGGCTCATCTAGCTTCATGCTGAGTCTTTATAAATCACATCATTGATATTTGCCAATTTGCAAACATCACTTGAAGACTTGACTCGGAGGAGACGAGTTGACAGAACCACGTTGGCGATTCTGCCACATTTGGGTTGATGTCAGTATAGGATGTTTTGATATATGATGCTTAGTACCTACTTGTACGGGTTCTTTTGAGACTTCCCAAGATGCCAACGCTTTCATTCGTTTGAGAAACGACAGCCCTTGCCACGTCCGCCGCATCCAGGATTTGCCCTTGTACCTGGGAGTCAGAGATATTGAGGCAGCAGAGCTTCAGACACAGGTGGCGGCATCGAAATGGCATCCTCTGAAGGAAGGAATCCCGGATGCTGGCTGAAACAGCCTTGATTGGTCAGCTGAAACATGCTGAAACTTTCATTAGCAGAAAGCACTGACAATAGCTGTTTGATGCTGTTTGACTTTGCTGACCGATCCGAGTTCGACATCTTCGACCGCCCGAAATGTTTCTGACACAGTGCAGGAGACAAAGTTCAGCTCCTTGGTGACGATGTTCAGATTTGGGTGCCGCTTGGCTGCACTGTCGAGATCTGTCCATATGACTCTTTTCAGACTTTCGAGACTTCTCAAGCTTCGCAGCTACGTTTTGTGCTGAGCCAAGGATAGACACTCCTGGTCATACCTTAGGCTAGGGCTGAACAAACATCTTAGTGTATTCTATTGTCATGCAAACGTAGACATTGCGTTGATTTTGTTCAGTCATATTGCACCGAAGGCGGCGTGACATTTTGGGTTGAGGGAAATTTCCATGAAGCTTGTGGTGAAGGCCTAGTGGCGCAAAACTGAACGGTGCAGAGTCTGTAGAATCATGTAGAATCATTAGAATCTTCAATTTCTTGTTGGCTGTATAAGTTTCTTGCTATTGATTTACCATTGATTTACCCTTGTCATGTCCAATTCTTTGTCGCTCTTGTTGACAGGCTTGATGTTCACGGGTGACACTCTATTCCTAAAGAACGTAGGACGTACCGACTTACCAGGAGCCTTGGCTTTACCAAGAATGTTTGGACCCTTAGATATTGCTGAAGAGATTGATTCTGCACAATTCTGTCAACGGATCCACAATTGAACTCGGAGAAATCCTAGACAATCTGCCTGAGTTAGCAGTGTCCCACGCCCAACTCATGTCTTCAACTTTGTGATTTGAATATGTGTCAAAGCTGCTTTCACCTGATTTTACATCTTATATAATTCAAATTCAGGTTTGAGAAGCCATCAACGATGAAGCCTTAAGGCCTTATTGATTGTTAGCCTAATCGATCGTTTCTGGGGACAGCAGATCTGGTGCTGAGTGCTGAGGTGGTGATCCCTCTTCCTTGCAACGCAGCCTTGCTCGATTGAGTGGCGCTGTGGATGGGGCGCAAATTCTGCCGGGGCATAGCTACATGGCGCAAGTGCTGCAATACTGTATATATGCTGTATGCTGCAATTGCAAATGCCAGGGATACACTTTCAGTTAGTGATGCCGTGATGCCCAAGAACGTGCTAAGTTCCATGATAGATCAGCGTGGCAAATGGCTTTCCTGTGCCAAGGCTACGATTCACCTCCCAAGCGGGCAGATTTAGCCACAGTGCGACGGACAAATTCAGCCATGAAAGCTGCCATGGCCAGGTGGGGTCTTGGATAATTTGCCAGGAGAGCGCCAAAAACGTCACATGATTTCCTCGAGGCTTTTGTTAGGCCCAAAAGATCCTAAAAGGATCTAAAAGGATCTAAAAGGCTTAAAAGTTGAACATCACATTGCCATAGCAGTCATTGCAGTCTGATGTCCCCAGGTTTCCATCGCCGCCACCATTGCCTTGGTCGCGCTCCAAAGTGGAGTTGTAAGCGCCAGAAAACGTGCTTCCGAGAAATGGAGGGCATGTGGAGGGCATGAAAGGATGCATGTTTTTATAATCAATTATAATCAAATATAATCAAGAATTGAATCTGGTTGAATGATGTTGAATGATGTTGAATGTTCATTGCTTCTTGCTTTCACCTCATATTTGGATGAGAAGTTGCCACAACCTTTCCTTTGAACCTTTGCCATCGGAGCTTTTAGTCAGCCAGTTCATTCAAGGTTGCAAGTCCAAGTAGTGAACCATGAGCAACTGCGGACTAAAGAAGGGCTGAGGTGGGTGCTTCCTGTGTTCGCAGAACCGATGTGTGCAGCTATCTCTACCCACAGAATCCCACAGATCACCTTGTCGGCTCATGATCAGTTGATTGGCTAGTGCTGGATGATATTCGAATATATTAGACTACCCGCACATCGACCTGAACCCACATGACATGAGCGGCCGCTTGGCATTTTTGTGCCAACCCCTGATCTTGAAAAAGTGAGGTAAAGTATGGCAAAGTTTAAAGTAGGTAGAAATTGAAGACGTAGAGAAGATAAACAGTGAGTGCAGCGTTGGAAAATGAGGTCCTTGATCGAAACACATAAGGAATGAACATGAGATAACATGAGGTACTGTATGGATCTGTATGGGACATCGCCTTTTGCAGTAACACTGTAGTCACTTCCGTGACATTCCGTGACATTCCGTGACTACTTCGATGGATTCTCCTGAAGCCCACGGATGTGAGCGCTGTATCATTGTGCCAGGCCTGGGGTGATCGGGGTGATCTGCCCGGCATCGAAGCTGTCCACTGTGCGCAGCATTGAAAAGCCGGCAGGCAATGGCTGCACCAACGCAAGAGAAAGCAACTGGTATGGTCGTGCGCAAGAGGAACTCAAAAAGACTCCTGGTCTGAAATTTAACTTACTATTCATGATAATTGAATTGTTTAAAATGAAGCATTTGCTTTCATTCTAATTTTCAGCAAGTCTTGCGTCCAACCCATGAATATATTGAACTTCAATCAACGGCCCATGGGGAGGTGGCACAGGTGGCACAGGTCCTCAAGTTGTCCTGGCAAGGAGTGGCCTCTTCAAGGAAGTGATCCTTGAGAATATGCCAGACCCGCACGTTGCGAGTGAGAGTGTCTGGCTTCCGTTTCTGCGCAAGTTCTTCGGTGGCACAAAAAGCACGAGATTCTACGAAAAGACTTCGAGAGATTTCTCTTTTGGCGTTTGACTGCCAACCCAAAACACTTGAAATCGGTCGCATGAAAAGCATGATTTGTTATACGGTAACGACATTTAAATATGTGGAGGGCGGGCCAGACCGTGAGGCCCCGGAGGTAGTATGAAATACCAGTTCGTATATTTAAATGTAGTTACTGTATGCTTAAATGAATTGGATTCCGTATGTTTAAATGGCCGGGCGGGCCAAGGAAAACCTTCCCGGAGGTAGTCTAAAATACCTGTTCGTATATTTAAAAGTCCGTATATTTAAATGTAGTTACTGTACATTTGTCAAGCCATTTGACTAATTTGACAATTTGGATCATATTTTTAAAAGAACCTTTGGCCAATGCATGTTGAGTCTCAGGCTGTTTCTTAGCTGATTTTGCCTAAGTTTGTCGTTTTGTATGTCTCTACATCTCCTTGATGTTGCTGAGGCTTGGGGCCGATGAGAATACAGTCCTCATAGGACCAGAACTGTTCGCATCGATAGGACGTGATAGGACGTCCAGAAACCAAAGCAAACCAGAGCAAACCAAAGCAAATCAAAGCAAAGTAGCTTAAGCTACGATGTCCAGAATTTGGAGGTGCTGTTGATTCCAAAGGCGTCTCTTTTCCAAATGGTGGAATCGGAGCTGCTGGACTGTAGAACACCCTTATTGAAGGCTGACATAAAGAATTGCCCCTGGAACTCAACCATTCTACTGCCAGGCATTCGGACATGTAGCAATTGGACAAAATCGCTACGGTTTCCATCTTGGTATAATTTGGTAACCAGGACATTCGAGCGGGGCAGAAGCGACCATGCGGCTACTGGAGACACAAAAGCTTCGAGGGGCAGCACCATAGTTGCAAGATGTCTCAAGTGCATTTCTGCTCTCATCAAAACTGAGGCGATGGATGAATGAATGTCCTTCAGCATATTCACGTCGCTTCGCGACGGCAACCGCCCGCACCGCATCGTTGGGCTCACACAGCAGAGATATCTATATATATAAAGATCATATATGTACATATCGAGTGAACGGTCCACACTGTTAATGATGTCAGCCATTGTTCTCTTCTACTGCCATTGTTCTCTTCTATTGCCGTCGCTCCGCGACAA
>Ga0126342_10004802_pt1 | contig 23264 bp, 22 predicted proteins | sample Cyp1metagenome_FD_92528 | JGI IMG/M metagenome (GOLD analysis project Ga0126342, IMG submission 92528) | Coral microbial communities from Lord Howe Island, Old Settlement Bay, Australia - Cyphastrea 1 metagenome | ecosystem: Host-associated > Invertebrates > Cnidaria > Coral ...
AGCACGTGCAGATCCGCTTCGGACATCGCTGGGTCAGAATGAAAATACGCACTAAACCTTTGTTCTCGCTATGAGGCCCCTAGACCAGGGGTCGGCGGCAGGGGGGCGTAGCCCCTTAAATTATATTATGTAATATTATATTACATATATATTAGATTATATTAGGCTTATAGTGTCTGCAACTACAAACACAAATGATTTGAATCGCATCATCGAGTTGGAAGTACATAAACCGGCAGACCAAACAAAGCAGCCAAGTATCATTGCAAAAACCGGACTCAAAGAATCATAGTCTTCCCAAAGGATGTTCCATACAAGGGTCGTACAGGTCTTCAGGGATCAAGCGCAAAACATCCAACGTGATGACTGGCTGGTTACTGTTTTTTCCCATTTCCCCATGAAAAAAATCCCCATGAATGATAGGAAATGCCCAGTTCTCGCATGAACCCACCATGAAATTCATGGTTAAACCATTTTAAACCACCACGTCATTGCGGCCTGGAGGATAGCTGTAGCCGTAGCGCTTCAGTTCCACCGTCTTGCCATCGATGCTGTGGCCCTTTGGCTCAGCTAGGCAGGCTTCAGCTGGCTCCCTGGAAGCGCTTCATCAAACATGAAAGATGGTTGAAACAGATGCAAACATCATTTCATCCAATATGACATAATATATATATATATATTGTAATTAAATAAATAAATAAATAAATATATATATATACATATGTGTGGAAAACAGGTGGTTCTTTAAAATGAATGACGCCTAAATCATCCAAGTGAAGCATTTAAATGGGGAATTCCCCATCCCCCAGCGAAGTCAGCTGGGTCCACTCTGAGGCGAAGGTGACAAAGCCGAAACCCTTGGAGCGACCCGTTTGGGGGTCCTGCCATGGTCTCAACGGTCGTCGCAGTCCCGGGATGTTCGAGCTGGACTTCGCCAATGGGAGTTTAACCAACCATTATAGTAGAAAATAGGGGATGAATAGGGGATGACTCTCCAATACGGCTTCATCGAAATCAAGATTGAAGAAACACCACATGCAGCTGTTAAGATAAAAATTGCAAGCTGGATTGGTTTTTGCGATTCAGTCCCTCTTCACGTCAGTTTCCACCACATCGCCAAACCTGCCCGACTTGTATCAAGAATGGAAATTTCATGAAGTTTCCCCGCTTTTGCAGCTGTCGGCTTTGGCTTCATTCTTGCAGAAACGACGTCAACCAAAAAACATCACATCAGCGTTTTGGACCGTTTGATGCTCTCTTGATCGCTTGAACATATTTCAACTATTCCAACGAATGTTTTGCGCCAGGCACTTTGGACCAGTTGCAGCGGTCACTTTGGACCAGTGACCAGACCCAGAGGATTGGCCACCCATTAGGTGGGCCTTGTTCAAGCCTGGCTTTAGGCAGTTTCAAGCTATGGAATTCTCTGAGATCCAGAGAAGTGAAATGCGAAGTATTCTCTGCAAATCGGATGGTGTGAGATGGTGTGACTATGAACTATGAACCACGAACAATCCAACCAAAACAAATCCTACTTAATTCAATGTTTGTATGAATGTGTGTAGATGTACATTCTGACCAGTATGCATACAATCTTAATCTAGAGCGGTTTGTAAAACTGCAAGTGTGAAGATACATGAAGCTACCATCCAATTGATCTTGCAGGCAATGCTTGGACAAAGTCCATCTATAGAATCTCTATCTCTATAGTGCTATTTTTTGCACAAAGCCGAATCAAGAGCTGGTTTCAAACTGCTCTCTGTGCTTCTGGACCCAAGCCCTCAGCCAACTGCTTACGCACAGACCTGCTGTCACCACCACTGAGCGGATGACCCCAGGTGATGACTACACCATCTGCCCGCATCGCAGCAAATGCACCGCTGGACGCGTGGACCTCCAAAATGTCAAATAGCTGGTCTCGAACCTGGCAGAATCTGGCAAAGCTACCTGAAAAATGTATCAACTTCTGAGGCTTTCCCTGCATGGCAGAATTGGATAGCAACGGACCCACAAAGTGGAAACTCTCCAGGTCTTAGGACGGTAATAGTTTTGAGATAGAAGTTGAGCATTTTTGAGCCATGTCCAGTCGGTCAACTGTACTTGGGGCCAATTCACTCACAAAAAAAAAGTGGCAGCAAAGGGATATGACAAGCTGTTTGTGCTGCCTGAAGGCAGGTTCCTGGGAAAGTCACAGCAAATCTTCCCCCCTGGGCCTGATGGAAGCAATCATGATACATCAGTCCATGGTCTAGCCTACTGTACAGTAAAAGTAATGAACGATCAAAAGAGCAAAAAAAAATGGTGTTGTTTAAAGAAATCCAACCATATATAAAGTAAACCATAATTATATGGTACCGTCAAGAGTAAATGGATGTTTTGTATGGTATTTAGCAAACATATATTTGGCTCTGCGCAATCAAATCCAGAGTCCTTTTCCAGACGGGCAACAGGTTTTTAATCTGGAGTTCACACCTACCAGAGACAGATCGAACTGTATACAACAACAACAACAACAACAACAACAACAAAGACAAAGATTTGAATCATGATCCAAGTTTAATATATTTTGAAATATATTTCAGTTGCGTATTCAATCTACTCCTTTTGATTAACAGATATTGATATTATGATTATTATTATTATTACTATTATTATTATATATTATACATATATATATAATTATACATATATATAAGTCGTGATGAGACCTTCTCGGCACTCCAAGGCCCAACACCCGCACACACCCAGCACTTTGTCAAAGGCGCTATGCTGCTGTCACCGCCATAGGCGGGATGCCCCCAGGTGGCAACGGCACCGTCTGCCCTGATGGCAGCAAATGCTCCCAAGGAAGCGTAGATCTGCTGCACATTTCCTGGGTAAACTGGGATCATGCTGGAAGGGCACATCGGATTGCTCAGGCAGTATTTAGTCGCAAGATGTCGCAAGATGTCGCAAGTAATTATCATTGAATAGGTACTGTACTGTATTGTTTAGCACTGGATTCGACTTCATTTTAGAACATGTGAACAGCATCCATCTGACCTAGTGGGCCTAGTGTCCCACTTCAAGTCAAGTATCTGAGACGATCTTGAACAGCAGCACTTACGCCACCATATTCTGGATGGCCCCACGTTACAACCGAGCCGTCGTCTCTGATTGCGGCGAAGGCTGTTTCAGCCGCATGGACTTGCTGAACTCTCACCAGTTGAGTTTGAGCTGAACGACTGTCGCCACCATATAGAGGATGACCCCAGGTGACCTCGGAGATTGGACGCTGGTGGCATCTGCACTTGTGACATTGTACCCTCTGGTGAACTAACATAAAATCACCATGTTTTATGGGTAAATCCACTATAAATGGCCATTTTCAATAGCTATGTTAGTTTACCACAGGGTAACCATCCTCAATGATCACAGGTTATCTATGATCACCAGAACGCCCAATGACTTGTTGCTGTACTCAATACATCTCCATACAGTATGCACAACTGCTGCCTCAAAATTAGGAACTTTGGCTAAAAATCTTCCTTGCAGGCTAATGGCAGCAAAACGGTGTAAAGATTCATTAAACATCATTAAACATTCATCATCAAACCATCTATTGCGTGCTACCAAGGCACGACGTCACCACCACCTGTCACGGCAGCAAAGGCTTTGTTCGACACGTAAATTTGCTCTACATCCACCAACTGGCTTTGAACACCGCGACAATCTCCTCCACTGAGGGCGTGACCCCATGTCTGTACCGTTCCATCCATCATGATAGCAGCAAAGGCTCCACTGGAACTGTGAACGGATCTGACGTTCTGCAGCTGTTCCTTGACCGCGGAGCAGTCACCACCATATTCACAGTGTCCCCAACTAAGCACTTGACCATCACCCCGAACTGCTGCAAAGGCTTTTCCTGATGCAGCTATGCTCCTCACATCATGGAGTTCATGTCGGACAGCCGTGCTGTCCCCTCCCTGCTCGGGATGTCCCCAAGTCACCACAGAACGATCCTCCAGAATGGCAGCAAACGCAGCCTCTGTAGCATGGACTTCTTGAACATTCACTAGCTGTTTGGCCACAGATTTGCAACTGCCTCCGTGTGACGGCAAGCCCCAGGTCACGATTGAGCCGTCGTATCTCAAAGCAGCAAAGGCTTGCATTGATGGAAAGATCTCCCGCACATGGACCAGCTGGTCTTGCACAGCTGCACTGTCTCCTCCCTGATCTGCATGCCCCCAGGTGACAACGGTTCCGTCAGTCTTGACAGCGGCCAAGGCCTTGTTGGTCGCATAGACTTTCTGCACATTCACAAGTTGGTCTCGAACGGCGCGGCTGTCTCCTCCGTGAAACTTGTGACCCCATGTGATTACAGTGCCATCTGCCCGAATTGCCGCAAATGTGCTGGCTTTTCGGTGTGATTGCAAGATTGGACCAGCTTTGGAAACGGCCGTCACAACAGAACCTTCTTGCAGACCCAGACCACAGAGGGTACTGAAGAGAGTGGGAAATACATCCAGACGAGTACCAGCATGTGTCACTAGAGCCACAAGCGTTCGGCCCAACTTCAGTTGTGCCATTTGACGCAGCTCGGCGATGCGCGTGTTCCCGTCTACTTCAAGTGTGACCATCTGTCCGCTCAACAAAGTCACCGTCAAGGTGAACGTCATGCTGGGCGGTAAGGGCAAGGTCCGGCAACGGTGAACTTGGAATCTGATGTGGCTGCTTGCTGTTTGTGGTTTTGTTGAATACTCTCGCAATGTGTTTATGTTTGTCTTTTGCTGTCCAACATACTTTGTCGTTTGTTTCCCAGACGTCTAGGAAAAAAGATGCAAACAGCCTGTGCTGCTTTGATGACTGGGGCACAGTGGCTTCGACACGAGTGCACTGAACATACGGCACTGGACAAACTATCCTTTGCATTCCTTTGCAACCCAACAAAGACTTGGTGAATCGCACCCCGAGAAGTACTTGGTGAGGCCAGCATTGTCGGTGTTCCTTAGGCTGCACTCTGAATTCAAAGGCTATGAAAAGTGCTATGGGTCTGTCTGAAAATGAGATACCCTTCAAAGAACATGAGTTTTTGTTCATGAATTTCCCATATTTTCCCATATTGAACTTCCATAACCTGAGACTTGGGATATAGCATAGCAGTGGTCAACCTGCTTGGTGCCCCTGCTGAGACAATCCACCAACGAAAATGACGTTCTTCAGCGCTGCAGCGGAAGGATTGACTGACCCACGGGCCCGAATAGGAGCCTAACATGGCACCAGGAGAGTTTCATGTCCCTGTCATTTTTTAAGTCCAACTGGGTCACTTCATTGAGTTCACCTTGCAATCACATGATCTCTCACATGATCTCTTTCTGACAGTCACAGCACAGCACCTGCACCTCTTTTGAATATCCGCCACCATGACCTGTCTTCAGAGAAGCAAACAAGGGCAAACTTAGTGTTATGACGGACCCAGAAGTCACACGCGAACATCAGAATTCCAAGCGCCACAGTGATTGAGGTGCCAAAACACATCCCGCACTGGGCCTGTGTTGCCAAATGCAGATATCTCCGCCCAAGGTGCGAACCAGTCCTCCTCGACTCCGGCCTGCTTCGCACACAGCTGCGGCCAAAATTTGGAGCCTCAAAATCCAAGGATCTTGCGGAAGTTTCCCTCAGATATTTTTTCACGAGCCATGTGGCTTGGGTTATGCCCCATTTCCGGATGCCCTCTGGTAAACCAACTAACATAGCTATGGAAAATCACCATCTTTAATAGATAAATACACTATAAATGGGCCATTTTCAATAGCTATGTAACAAATTACCAGAGGGTAAATCCACATCGAACAGCCTGGACTGCCGCATTCCAGAACTCCAAGCCCTTGGCCGCCAACCAGCCAGGGACTGGAAACATCAGCTTTGAAATCTCAAGCTCCTATGATCACTTCATTCACATAATATTATTCACATATATGCTATACATTATATATAATATTATAGACATATAATATTATATTATTATGTTATCATATTATTATATTGTTATATTATTATATGATTATTACTATATCATTATATTATTATTTATATTATATTATTATATTGTTATTTTATTATTTTATTATATTGTTATATTACTGTATATATTGCTATATCATTATATTGCTATATTATTATATTATTATATTATTATATGATTATATTATTATATGATCATATTATTATATTATTATATGATCATATTATTATATTATTATATTATTATATGATTATATGATTATATTATTATATGATCATATTATTATATTATTATATTATTATATTATTATATTATCATATTATTATATTATTATATTATTACATTATTACATTATTATATTATTATATATATATATATTATACATATGTCAGATACTTCAGAAGCAGCGCAATTGCATGAATCGCATGTCCTCCAGTATTTAAGTGGAGACTTCTGGCAAGGCATGTGGGGCCTCATGTCAACTTGGGACAGCGCGAGCAGAAGTTGATCACGGCTTCCCGCCATGACGACGAGCTGAGGCGAGACAAAGCTTGAAGTTAGGCAAAACAAGCCTTTGGAAGGCTTTTTTTCAAGAAACTGAAACACGTTATGTAATGTGTATACGTATATATATATATATGTATACGTATATATACACGTATGTAACACATTGAAGTGTCTTATGCCAGTCATGGCTCCGGGAACCTCAAACGCCATAAAACTCGTGGTGACAAGACACACACCCCGTGCTGTGGCAACGCCTGGTGGCGATTCTCCACGGTCTCCTGAACATAGAGACGGACTCCTGTCTCCTTTCCAGTGCGCGGATGCCAGTGTACTTCCCTCCCATGCGAAAGGCGAGGCCAAAGAGAGTACCATGAAACTGCACAATTTATAAATATCTATGAAAGCATAGTATATGAAAAGAGTGTGGTATGAAAATCCTGTGCTTGACAAGTGAGATCAAGTCAGACAGGGTACAGCCTGCTCGCGCCATGATCCAATTCGCAAACGCACTGAGTTTCAAGATCAAACGGTTGATAGCAGTTGGATCGATTCGCATAGTTTTGTGCGCGCCCACCTAAGAAATCTATAGCTTTTGTTTGGTATCACGTGATGCTGACAAAAATTCTAGGGATCTTTGGATCACGGTCCCTGGTTGGGACTTTGGTCTCAACGAAACGTATGAAACGTGACCGCTGCGTGGAGTTTTACGGCGTCGGATGGGATCAGCGAACACGCTGCACCGTAACAGGCCTCCTGCATCCGTGTAACACTCTCTGGACCATCTCTGCCTGACAGGGCTACTAGGCTTCTTGGACGCCTTGAACGTGAACGGATGTTCAAGGATCAACGAGATTCAACGAGACTAGTGGCCAAAAAACGAATGCAATGAACGTACAGCAAAAACGATGAAAAGCGCTGTAAGGCTGTAAGATGCATGGAGCGGCCACATGCACTTGCGATACTATGCAATTCAATTGAAGCAAATACGAAGTGGACTCTAGAGGCACCAAAAGATGAAAGTCATGTATGAAGGCGTGGCATCGGGTTTTTGAGGCCTGTTACAAGACGCTCTGATTTGCGACAGGCACCTTCTATGATTTCTATGTCACTGCATTCGTACCAAATTTTACATGAAAAACTCTATGACCCCATGATCACTGTATGAATAAGATATATAGTGAGACCGTGAGACCATCTCATCACGCAGCCTGGTGACTTCGAAGACTCAGTTTCTGCGCTTAAAACGTTCGTCGCAAAACTAACGTAGAGGGTATCTTTTGGGAGGAAATCTCATGGAGAAATAGCAAAAATGGCAGACAAGAAATCGCAGGACATGCCAGAACATGTCAGAACAAACTGCCCATGCGCCTAGGTCATCGGGTCTGATATGATTGCTGGACATCATAGTTTCCCCATTTTTCATGGTGAAAGGTGTATATTCATGTACAGATATGTACAGTATATCCCATTTTACCAGCATTTCCATGGTTAAACCACCATTTTTCCCGGTTAAACCACCATTTTTCCCAGTTACACCACCATTTTTCCCAGTTAAACCACCATTTTTCATGGGGAACCCCCTTTGGGGTTCCCAAGCGCTAAGGTCCACGCCGCCTTTCGCCGCCGGCTCGGTCACGGCGAGGCACAGCCGGATGCTGCGCACAGGCGAAGGAAATAGTAAACTGGATATTCAACTATAGTATTTTATAGTAGTATAGTAGTATAGTAATATAGTATAATATAGTAGTATTTTAAACTGTATTTAAATGTATTTACTATAGTAGTATAGTATACTTAGTAGATAAATAATTTTATATAGTAATGTATATATATATATACTATGTTAGTATCTATAGTATGAATATCAGTATGGTACTACTATAGTATTGAATGTCATATATATATGTATGATATAGTAGTGAACCATGGTATTATATCACTACAGTAATATATACACCGTAGTGTCACTCCATATATCACTATTCTATCATAATAATAGTATTCTAAAATAACATACTGGAAATAGATTATAGATATTCATAGGAATATGAATTCTATCAGTTCCGGTGCTAGCACCGTATCCTCCTTTCTAGCCGCAAAAAGAGGTGCATTTGCTGAGGTTGTCACTCCCCAGCAGTGTCGATGAAGTCGCCATCCTATCACTGTCACAAGCTGTTTTTCATGGTATCAACTTCCAAATTGTATCAATGGATTGGTTGAAGGGTTCAAATCTACCGGAAATCCATGGATTTAAACATGGTTTAATCCTCCAAACATATTATAATACATATATATATACGTATATTATATAATATATATATATACATACATTATATATTATATGGAAATTCTATAAATGTTCACACAAGTGTCCCTTCAACCCTGGATAACCCTGGTAATCAGCTGCATAGGACGGCTGTCCTCTAAACCAATCTTGCCCTGGCTTTCAAGCGCCTGACCATGCGCAAACTATACAGGGATGCCACACTGGAGCACAGAACTTCACAGCACCTGGCGCTCTTCTTCCGAGCATAGCACCACCTGTCACAGAAACCCTAGTCTCTGTGGTGGTTCATTGCCTCTTTTGGACATACTCAACGAATCTCAAGGAGAACTCTAGAGCAAATACACCCCAAACATGATCTGCGACTGGGTTGATACTTCAGGTGATTCAAGTCTTCGCTTCTGGTTGCAGGCTTCCATTGCAAAGTACTGTTCTGTCTGATGCAATCTGGTGCCGGGATGTTTTGCCTATGAAACCTGTAAGATCCTGTAAGTTATTTCCACAAGTTCATACCCCAACCAAGCAAATCGAGCTGTCGACACCCACGGGTGTGTTATGATAGCTGTGTTTCAGATTGCCAATGTCTTTGCACTTCATGTATCCATATATTTCCCCACTTCAAATAGACAAAAATACCATTCCATACCATTCCTACTTGTTCTGGCGTTACGTTCTCAAGAAGCTGAGAGGTAGTTCTCTTGATAATTCATACTGTGTGTTGATGGTAGTTTCGTGATTCCTACAATGCGCAGTAGGGAAGCTGTCTGAAGAGTCGGTGCTGAAGCCTTTGGCAAACGATTTTCGATAATTTTCATAGCCCTTTCCTTAAGGAAGAGGGCACAAGCTGGTGCGTTATCATTGGTCTGTTCAGAGAAAAGGGCCACGGATGACTTTGTCATCAAAAACCCGAAAAGTTTCGCTGTGGTTTACCATGGTTTACCTGTCCGACATCACCGATCTAGCTCCTCTGTAGCACAAGCGTCTGTGATGAAAACGTCTCCGTGACGCGGGAACAGAGGGACATGTGGGGGATGTGATGCTGATGTTAACTATCTCCGGTTGGGAGGCCAAATCACACAAACTGCGACGCAAAGAATCATAATTTCTCTCATAGTGTTCACTTCTGCAAAGCCACATGTCGCGTTCAGCTTGTAACAAGTCAACCATCCTGGAGTTTCTAGCTTCCTTGTCCAAGACAGCTTCCAGGCATCTCAACTCACATCCGACTGAGTGCTGAAACTCCTGCCCTTCGATGATCTCTGTCCGAAGCTTCTGCAATTCCTCATCTTTCAGTCTCAAAGTATCTTTGCAGGTCTGAAGCTGATCTAGCAACTGCTCGCAAAGTTCTTCTTTGGCTCTACTATTGGCCAAAGCAGCTTCTGCCACCCTTCGCTGTTCTGTCTGGCCATACAAGTCTTCTTTCAACTTGTTCACTTCCTCCTCTTTGCAGTTCAATTGCCTTCGCAGATCCTGCACTGTGTCTTCTCGTTCTTCCAGCAATAGTCGTGCAGCGCAAAGTTGATCTCTGGCCAGGGCGCTATGACCGCTACCCTCTTTCTGTAAACGAGATCGTTCTCTTTCAAGCACACTAGTCAACTCGGCCTTCACTTGGTAGAAGCTGGCTTCTAAGTCATGATAACGGCCCTGCCAATACTCGGCCCTACGACACAAACCTGTTTCCGGTTCAGCTCCATTTGCCTTTGGAAGTGTAGCAGTGATCACCACTGGACTGTCTGGTTTCATGGCGCGGCTACTGGTGTGGAACTCACTCCATATAGGCACCACTCTGAAGATCTTGGAAGTAATGAATGAGATTGAATATGATTGAATGATTGACTCTTGTGCTGAGTTGAAACTCAGTCTGTGCTTCCAGGGTTAGCCGGGTGAGCAATCAGATTCTTGGGTGGCAAAGTGTTGTCATGTTTGGATGGACTAGTCTGACTGACTACGACAAGGGCGTTTTGCCCAGAGTTCAGTGCAACCATGGCACTTCTAGCCTGGGACCTAGGCGTGTCTGTCAATCATGAAGAGCACAGTGTTTCGACTGAGGCTATGCCTAGCAGGCTTGTCACACGAGCCGAAAAATCATTGCAAAATGAAGGAAAGGGGACAAAAAGCACAAGGTCACAGCAGCAGTGCACCAGTGAGGGAACCAGGCCTCTGCACTTTGCACATCTTTGCATTTTGATACGTTTCTCTCGCCGCGCGTTTTAAGAAGATTTCAATTTCACCCTGATATGCTTGGAAGAAGCTGGGTCTCTTTTTGTTTACACCAGCGGTAGTTCCTGAGGAAAACAATGCGAAAACCAGTGTGCATTTCTCAGTTGCGTTGTCAACATACAGTTCTCTTGTGGAGGACTTCTGGCAGAGTCAGAGTTCAGGCCCAACAAGTTCTGCCATTTTCATAGGGAAACTGTTGGCAAAGCCATGGATTTAGGGGTGCCACTTATTTTTGAAACAAACCTTTCTCAACCGCGTCTGCAAAGTGGTTGATTCTGCTTTCTTTGGAGCTAGCAGCTGGACAACGCAACTAAGTGCTACTAGTAGCAACCAATTAAGTAGTTAGTACATGTTAGTACTGAGTGCTACCATTCCACAGATGGCGCACAAATCAGCGCATCCAGCCTGGTCCAGTATCAAATCCAAGCAAGTCATGATGTCTCCAGGGGTCGCGCCTGCCAGATCTGCCAGGAGACTTGAAAAAAACGGTGGTAAATTTTCAGCCATGATGTCCCATGATGTTCCGAGATTCGCCTGAGACCACCAGGGTTCTCAAATTGGAATTTGGGTAGAACCTGGGCGATAGCATCGGTGATCAAACCATAGGAGCACAAGAAAATCATAGAAGCTTTGTCTGAAAACAGGCTCCAGTATGCTCCAGTATTCCAACATCCAATAGGTTCTCAATCATTTTACCGCGTTTACCCATTCAAATATAGATTTCTTCAGGATATACATGGATATATTGGAGATACCAATGGTGTAGCGTATGCCGTATTTTCAGGCACACCTAGACCTAGCTACACCTGGCACCCTCAAGGGGGCAGACTCATGGCGGCGGGAGAAGTTGCAATGGCAACCTGTCCATGGCGCCACTCGGTGGACCGTGGGTCGTTGAATCTGGTCATGTGGTAAAGCCATAGGGCCATAGTTCACCCCCAAAAAAATGAGCTGATACTCCCACCAAATACATTAAAATGGACCATATATGGCTGGTAGAAAGTGCAGAAATCATCGATGTTCGATTTATGGCGTTGGATAAAAACCACAGAAATCGATGTTTCCAAGGCCTGAGGAGTCTTGTATTTGCGCGACCTGGATTCGCTTCACAAATGGTTGATTTCCCGAAAAAGGGGTGGAAATAAATGCCAGCTTTCTCATTGATACAAAGGCTATCCGCCACATGGCATGATCATGGATCCAAAATGATCCATATATATCATCATATATCCACATCACCTTCAAACTTCGAGGATTTGACCAGGATCCTATAGCAGTTTTCTCTCTGTTTTTGCAGGCCATTGATGGTGGAGAAGCTCCGTTCAATTGGTGTCCAAGGTTCCAACTGCCTGGCCGTTGGATCCCTTGGATCCCAAGATGCGGGCCACCAGTTCGTCAGGGCATAAGACCTGTCAGCGAGAGTGATGACGATAGAGTGGTCATAACGATGACAACGATGATGATGATGATGATGATGGTTTAATGGTGGTTTAATGGTGAAGGTGGCTGATGATGATGATGATGATGATGATGATGATGATGAGAATAAATTTGAGAATAAACTTGTGATACGAGATTCATAGATAGTAATGCTAAGTAGTAGCATATAGCATCAAGGGACAATATGTCTGGTCCAACATGGTCTAAGCCGCTGAGTGCTCTCGGATGGTCCCTGCCTTGAAGACACACTTCCCTGCAAGCCCCGGGCCACGGCCACGCTTCGGTGGTGGACCATGACCTTGTCATGGAGCGATGATTCACCATGGTTAACCATTAACCATTAGTATCACTATATGATGAAAACGATGATGAAAACCATGATTAACAAAACAAACCCAGATTCAGGCTCCTTTTTGCACTTTAGTATACTTTTTAGTTCTACTCAAAAACTGCTGTTCGTCCAGGCATCAACCGCTACAGCTGCGCTGTCTAATTTTTGACACTTCGGTGACTTGGGCTCACACTCTCGTTTGCGCGCTTCATCTCCTGGAACCACCAGTGCAGTGAGATCTTTCGATGTTTCTCCTGTTTGAATTCTGCTCACCCCAGCCATCCCCAGCCTCAAGCTATTGCTCTCAGCATCTCAGCTAGCCCGAGCCAGAGGAGTCAACAGCATGACTGTGGTCTAGCTGCGGCTGCAGAAACTGTCGATACTATATACATCTTACAGATCCTGGTTGCAAAGCAAATACCAACAACTATATCATAGCTTCACGGCGGAGTATGCCAGGCTTGGTCTTCTTGTCCGGCAAGGAAATAGCATCCGCACAACAATCAGCTTTGAAAGCACAGACGGACCTTTCCAAACCGATGTAAAGCTCTCGTAGCAGCTGGGTCAAATGCCAGCCCTATCATGCCTTCTTTGGGCCACTTGCTGCAAGGTTCAGGGAAGATGATCGAGATTGACCTCCCTAGGGAAGATTCCTGCACCTAATTTGTATAATTTCAATATTGGAATCCATGTGTTTGAATATGTGTCAAATTGTTTCAATATAATGTGTCTGCAGCTTTCGTCCTGAACCTGGCCCTAACAAAAACATCGGAGCAGCCTCCAAAGGCCTCCAACAGCAGCTTCGCCTAGTTTCGGTTAAGACCTCCAAACTTATAATTCATCGACAGGAACATCTGGTAGACTTCTTCCAGTTTGTGCTCTGGGCGCTTGGTGACCAGAAAGGATTCGTGAGCCATTGCAGTCTCTAACCATTTCTGCAGTTTCACCATTCTTTTCCTTAGCTCTCGACGTACTCGTTAACACACCTAGCTTCGGACCTAGCTTCGAAAGTGGTTGCTTCAACGCAATTCCCACTGTGGTTTGCCCAAGAAAAGGCTATCCCCTAATTCACTGGTTTAAGACCTCATTTTCTTGATCAAAGACCAGCAGACCAGCATTGGAAAGGGGGCCCATGATCCCCCATCCACCCCGCTCGCAGGCATCAATCGCAAGCATGGAACGGGATCTCGTAGTTTTTGAATTTCCGGCATGAAAATACCAAACGCTCGAAGAAAGGCAATGCACTGATATCAGCCAAGGAAAAGTTGCCAGCCAGATATGGGCCCTGGAGATTGTCCTAGATGGGGAGACAAAATGAATACATATAAGGATATATTATGTGTATATATATATATACATGGTATGATGTACATAAAATAAAACGATAATGTACTGCATGGTGCATAGGTCAGTGCATAAGCGTGAAAATTAATGATGCGTACATATTTAGTATGTTAATATATATATGTATACATAATGATATACGTATAATACAATATATATATATGTATATATATATTATGTATAGAGAGAGAGGGGGACTATGTATGACTACAGGGTATGTACTGTATGGGATGTAAATATGATTTAATCCTGGTAAATCCAGTTTTAAGAAACACCTCCATGTTTCCAGAAATGGGTTGTAAAGAGCATACCCAATTGAGTTTCTCTGGAAAACCCTTGTCTATGGGTGACCAGTAGCATATAACCTCTACGCCTTTCTTCCTACTGCGCATAATATATCTCGTGGAATTCCCGTGGTATTCCCTGTTGATCTTTCTTCCTACATCTATCCAGTTGGGTTCTAATCATTTATAGCAATGGATTGAACAACAGTAGGAAGAAGGGCATCCTCGTAGTATTGAAGGGCATCCTCTAAAGCCTTCAGCAGTTCTGCATCAGCCGTTTCATTTTTGTTCATCAGGAATGTGAAGTGCGCTGGGCTTAGCCTCAGATGTTGAGTGAAAACTGGCTCGACATGTTCTCAAAATTGAAAAAACTGCTTATTGCAAGACTGCGGCCACATCTTTGGATCTGATGTCAAGCTCCTAACCATGAAAATATCCTTAACAATCAAACCGACCTGCCAGTTGAAAGCTGGGATGGACAGCAAAACACAATAGAATCAGAAACCGAGGGACTTGTTGTTGAGGTGATGATTCCATAATTTCACGTGTGCACAACCAGCTGCATCTTCCGGCATCAAGTTCGGGCCGCAGTCAAACTTCTGCTCCAAATATTCCTTTGGTGAGGAAAGATCTGGCCATGAAGCTTGGGTGAATTCTGACAGGGGACCTGGTGATACCATGTGATACCATGTGATACCCACGCCCCGCATTTTTTTCAAGCTGTTGTACTGAAAAAGGGATTACAAAAAAATGAGAACAGACAAGCTTCGTTTATGATTTCAGATTCGTAAAGAGTTGTACCATCGCTGTCACGAATGGCGGGAACCTTCCCCAGCGGATTGACATTTTGCTTGTACCAATCCACCTCTGTCTTGTTCTTCAAGTTGACAACTCTTCTGCTGTATGGAATCCCTTTCTCCTCCAAAGCTATCCATGTCCTCTGTGCATACGGGCACCTTGCACATTTGGCGAACAGTTTGCAAAGCACGTCCGATATCCGAACCCGCAGGCTCTAACCAAACACTGTGACAGTATCATGTAGCCATGACGCCTGTTACGGAGCTGGCGAGTGGATGCAAGTGGTGTCTTGCAATGACTTACGGCCAAGATCAGCCAAGCATCATGTCCATAGTGTAGAACCTCAGATCTGCAGGCAAAAAAAGGAGACAAGTCTGGGACTGACCAAGTTGGTTCCCAAACAGGGACAGCTACCACAAAGGCATGGATTGAAACTAGGCTCTTCTCCCTGCTCTGATAGATGGAATAGTTGTGTTTTTGTTTTTCGTTTTTTTTGGGGGGGAAGGATTAATTAGATTCATTAGATAATGCCAAGCTACCAAAAAAAACAAAAATAAGATAAAACAACATATTAAACAAGACATAACAACACACATAACAACCTGCTTCGTTCAATCCTTTCGAACCACTGCCATCAGGTGGCTCTATTCTTGGCTCCTGGTCAGCGTGAGCGTTTTCGCGAATCTCTTTAAGCGGGTGGATGTTGGAAATTTGGGGATGAGCCTGAGCTCGCTTTATGGCCATTCAAACATTGGGAAGCTATTGGGAAAATATGGGAAAATTATGATGAGCAATTGGATTTTGGAGTACCATGGAGTACCGATGTTCAGACAAACCTACATTCAAGAAGTTCTGATGCACTGCACAGAGAGGGGGGCGACTTGGTGCACGGGTCAATCTTTGTTCCGTTCCTGTACAAGTCGAGGTCTTTGCCTTAAACACTTTGGTGACACAACCTCCGCTTCACGGAGAGTCAAATGTGGCTGGGAAGCGATATGAAGCGATAAACAATGACTAGGTCATCGTCCGCTTCAGCTATACAAAGCCGAAAATGATCGAAAATCAATGAAAACGATTCTAAAAATGCATGTTTTTTTTTGCAAATGACATCTACATCCATCATCATCCATCTACTACGATACTCTTAACATAGCTGAATTTGGAAGACTCGGTCCATGGGGCAACGTCAAAGAACAAGAGCCCGGGAAAAGTGGCGCCATGGCGGTGGAGCTGCTGGAGCAACTCGCTCCATTTCCGGTCTCGTTTCCGGTCTCGAGTCCAGGCCCTGACGCAAAGCGTCATAATATTGCTTCTTGTAGTGAGCACCTGGATGATGATGGTAAACTGATGGTAAACCATCTGGTTATGACATGTTATGACTAACAGTGACATTCACAGTTTGCCATGATTTATAAATCCCCATGCGATACAAAGAACGGTAAACCATCTATTTCTATGGGCCATTTTCCATGGCTATGCTAAATAACCAGAGGGTATATGATTTTATATGATGTTTGATGTCTGTTGATGGCTGTTGATGTCTGTTGATGTCTGTTGATGTCTGTTGATGATTTTGATGTTTGATAATGCCCTCCGAAATAAAATCCTAGATCTAAAAAGGTGGAATGCAACCCAGTTACGGCGAACTGACCGTTTTATAGTGGTATGTCATGGTTTGTCAAGTGTTATCCAAAATCATCCCAAACTTTCAAACCATACCACCAAAATGCAACACAAAGAGAACAAGAAAATGTATGCCATATGGGCCATATCCAGGAACTTCGGCCAATCCAGAGATCGTTTTCAGACTGCAAGACTTCAAGCATCCTCGTCTTTTTCGAATCTTCCTCCTGAGCAGCTTTGAGGCGTAGTCTCAAGCTGCTCAGCTCGGCAACTGCCTCATGGCACAGTTCCTCTTGCCTTTCGAAATCCTGCTGTTTGGCTTGGAAGCTGTCTCGGATTTGTGCGAGTGCCTCAAGCTTTGCTCGAAGCTCTGCCGTTGAACGATGATGAAGCTCTTGTTCTTTGGTGAACTGCTTCTTCAGCTCATGCAGCTCATCTTTGGCCTTGTCAAGTTCTCCAACCTTTGATCGAAGTTGAAGTCGCAAGGTCTCACACAAGTCTTCTTTACTTTTGCTGTTCCTCAAAGCAGAGTCCAACCGCCTCTGCATCTCTGAGTGGTTGACTTGAAACTCCTTTCGTAAATGTCGAAGCTCCTCTTTTTTCCCATCCAATTCCCGCTGAAGTTCATACGCTTCATCCTCAAGTTCATCATTGCTCGATTTTCTGCTTTCCAGTTCTGTGTTGCGTATAGACAAAGATCGCTCTCTTTCTAGGACACTTGCCAACTCGGCTTTGACTTGACTGAGATTCTTTTTCAAGTCGTTGCAGCGACTCTGCCAATAATCTGCTTGGTGGTATAGAGCTGCGTCTTGAAGCACATGTTCCGTACGTGGATCCATCCGTTCTCGTTGAGGTGAGTGTCCACGTGAGCCCGTTCTGGGACTCAGAGATAGAATTGGGTCGAGGGCCATGGCGATGAAATCTGATGGCACCAATGAAAGCAAGTGCTTGAGCCAAACCGAGTTCGGCCAATTGTTAAAAGCCTCCATGCAAGAGGAGTGGATGAGTCATGACGAGTCTTTATCAGTCTTCACTTGTGTTCATGTAATGTTAGTAAAGCAATAGCTAACTATCCCCAATGTTAATCGTAAATGGATGGTATGAACATGTATGAACTATATATCAAAATAGTGGTGGTTTATTATTGTTTTACTATGTTTTACTAACATCAGTTGTGTTCGCAGATTGGCGGATGCACATTTCCCTACTGTAATTGCCATTGAAAACGACATCATGGGGCTGTCCACATGGCCGAACAATGAGCAAGAAGTTGGATTTCCCATTAGAAGCAGCGGGAATTATTGATGTGTCATGATATGATATGATATGTCTATATATTTCTTGACTATTGAAAGCACAAGCGTTTAAAGACATGGGAAATGTATGGAAATTCCCAGCCATTCCCCAGCCATCTTTGTTTCCACCCAGCCGTCCCAGGCGCTCCTCGGGTAACGCAAACAGCGCTGGTCGCAGCAGCGCCAAGGGCGCTAGGAGCACCAGGCGACGTAAAGATTTTGTTCGAGGCATGGCTGATGCAAAGAAGCGTGGCACTGGCCCATCTGGCCCAAAAAACATGGGAAAGTCAGTTATAGAAAATCCATGAAAATCCACTTTGAATTCATCGTTTTTTTGAACATAAAGAAGAGAAACTGTGAATTTTATCAGGACAGGAGGGTCCTGTAAATGTTCTCTCCGACCAAATCTGAGATACGTGGATACCACTTGGCTTTGTCCTCAGCAATGTGAGCCAACCACCTGGCTTTTGCTCTCATCCTAAGCTGTTGTCTGATCTCCATCAATGTGTGCTACTTCCATCCAAGAATATTGAAACAGTTGGAGGAATCTGCTGCATCCTCTAGATTCACCATCACTGGTTGCATTTCAGCAATTCAGTGGGAAAGATGCGAGTGGGCGCCAGGTGAGTAGACAACCTTGTACCATGGCTGCAGCATGTACCAGCCATGCACCAACACTCAAGGCTCTGAGCTTGAATGTCTCGAGAGACATCTTTGAGGCATAAGAACCTGGAGAAAACCAAACAAGTCCAGTCGTGTGTCAAACGAATCCACTTTTGATGCTCCGCCAGGAGTTCGCAATTCACAGTATTCTGAATCCATAGTCCAGAAATTGTAACATATGGCAACAATTCGCAACATATTATACTATATATATATATTATAAAATACATATAATATATATATATATATATATATGTATATATATATATATATTTATACTGTTGCACAGTTGAAATGTTCTTAAGCGGTTTATCCATTCCCACTTCGGGGTCTTCCACCAGCTCTTCCAGCGATCCCATGCGATCCCCCCATCAGGCATCGGTCTCATTTTTCGGACTCCATCGGAAAAATCCCGCGTTTTACGTCCTACGAGAATCAGGGAGTGCTACTGTCAGTGCTACAGTAGACTGAGTGTAATTCGTAACATTGTTTTAAACATGTTTAAACATTTTTAGCTTGATTGAGCCCAATTTAAATGAGCCCTGCCCAACTTTGAGAAAGAGGCTCATGCAATGTTCAAAGGTGCATCATCAGCTCAAGATCTGTGTGCGCCGACGGTATGAATGAGAATTGATCTAATCAGCAAGCAGGCGCGAAAACAGCGCAAATGATATTGCTGCAAAGTAGTATACAATTTGCTGTACATGTGGAAATGTCAGTTGTGCCGCACCCAGGTAGAATCCGGCCCTACTTTGCATGATGTATTGCACCGCATACTGTCGTCCATGGGATAGCATCCCATCCTCCTCTCCATGAAATTTCCAGGAGTTCACCAAGGGAGCTACACGATTGGCCTTCTCAGTCACAGCCGCTGCCCGGACCATGGTATAGAGGAAGAAGATGACCATCGGATAAAATCTGCTACTCCATTGAAGCTTGTTTGATAGAGAGACTTCATCTGTGTAGAAGATCACTTGCTCTGCCAAAAGGGCCACACTTGCCAGGCAGCAAAATCCCATGGCCCGAAAGCAGTTACTCATCTTGGTGGAGACTTGTCGGAGCGTTGCCTGCAGAATGTTCCACTCTTCCAAGGCGTCTTCAATGCTCATGCTTTTGAAGAAGCTCAGAGTGAAGCTATCCAAGGCCAGTTCAAATCCACAGCCAACATGCAACAGTGAGTAGCAAAGCATCAAATAGCGAAATTGCATCAGCCAAAAGGCGGCTTCAAAAATTGAAAAGTGGCAGCCGATTAGTGAGGTCAGGGAAGGGACCGGGGCCTCCGAGAGGAAGTTGACGATAGCCACCAGCGCAGCGAGAACAGCATAGGCGCCCAGTGTCTGCATCAAACGGCGTCTGGACATGCTTTGCCACTCTGACATGAACTCTGCATTTACTGCATACTCATCCAGCTGGTGGTCTTTGGGTCCAAGAAGGAGGTCGAAACCATTGCTTTTCAAATTATGGCTGGCGAGCGACAGACCGGTTTGAAAGCAGCACAGCGTCACGCTCTTGGTGAAGCTCCACTTGGAATCGATATCAGCTGTGCACAGTAGCACGATGGAGACAGCGAGTGGAAGGATAGCATAGCTGAAGAAAGCAAAAAAACGGGAGGCCAATCCATTGCCAAACTGCATGTGGCCCGAAAAACACAGAAGAAAGCGGCCTAAAACAGGAAGGGAATGCAGATTCCCATCATTCCCTTTGTTGTATCCAGGGCCAGTCCTGTTTGCCACAACCGTAACCTCATCATGATGCATACGTAGCTCGTCCATGGACATCCTGCCCTTGCTCAATACAAGAGCTTTCTCCTCTCCTGTATGGGGTCACCAAGTTAATAGAAACACAATCAACAACAGAAAACACTAAATGGTACCCCCACTTTCTTGACCACAGTTGTTTCATGTGTTTTCTATGTTTGAAGGTTTACAGTTTCTGCACAGTTTCTGCACAGTTTGTTTCCCCGCATTGACTCCGCCTCGGGTTTTGCTGTTGAGACTCTTCGGCCGATGCTCCCCAAAAGCCTCCAAAGCCTCAGGACTTTGCAATGGGCTCGATGGGCACGGGACCAAGAGCGCGGAAGGGTGACGCTTCCCCGGTCTGATTGGTCTGAAGCCGCTCAAGAGCTGATTTGCATTCAGGTCTTCCAGGTCACGAAGGCCAAGGCTGTTTGGCAATTCAAAATTCAACCTGTTTTCTCTCTTGGACTCCCTGAGTTGACTCTGTTTTGCCATGCTGAGAGATCCTAGGGGATCAGATTGGCACTTTCTTTGCTTCTTCACATTCTCCTCCTCCCTTGGGGCACTTGGTGGTATCTCAGACGCATGGACTGCAAGCTGAGAAGGCGTCTCTGATGTCTCTGAAATGCTTCCCAGGCCCACTGCATGCAGTGCAGCCGATTGCGCAGCAACTGAGCTCTGCAAATCCTGTATCATGAGGCATTGGTTGGCAGTCGACGTCTGAATCTGCTTCAAAGCGGTGTGGATCAACTGCATCCACTCGTGCAGCGCCGGCTGCTCAGAAATCTCAGAGAACTGCTGTATGTGCAGGGATTTCAGCGAGTGAGAAGCAGCGGACGGCGCGGGAGGCGCAGAAGGCGCCGAAGGCACACGTTCAGAAGCAGCCGACAAAGACATCTCTTCAGTGCTGGACCTCAGAAATTCTGTGACTTGCCCATAGATGCGACAGACATCTCTTCAAGGGATTTGCAACTTTGAGCCGAGAGATTGGCATTGGTAAACAAGGGTCTCATGCCGCTCTTGCACAGAAAATTGAGGTGTTGTGAAAAAGACATGAAAACTTACTGAAAAAAGACTGAACATTGACGAAAGATGCTGGATGCAAGAGAAAACACATAGGGAAATATCACAGACATTGGCGGTCTGCGGCCTCGGCCATGAACGGTCAGGTCAGCCCAGGTCAGCAAACAGAAATGCCCCACGCCGGTCATGGTACAGTTAGGGACAGTTAGGGACAGTAGGCAAGCCGAGCCAAGTTTTTTCACCAGTTTGCTTTTGACGTGCGTGAGATGCGTGAGATGCGTAAGATGCGTAAGATGCAACAGCTCGTGGCCGCGGGTCGTCGCGTGAAACTCACGCGGTCACCCAGCTGAACGCCATTCATCGACCAGATCGATCCTATCCAAGTAGTGGTCCACTTGCTGATCAGTTCTGCTCCAAGCTCTTGACTTCCTGCAATTGGTCACCCACAAAGCAGATCAAGGTTGCTAAGGTGTCGACTTGCTTATGTACCGTCTGTTGTATCTTTTTGAACGGTTGGTTTTTGTACGTGTTTGTTTTGCAAAGGGATCAGAGTGTTTCACGTTCAACTTGTTGGTGAAGGCTCACTTTGGTAGCGAATCCTTTGAGAGATTCACCTGCTATATGTGCCTCAAATGTGCGTAAAGGTTCGGCTTTCGATGGACACATTTTTGTTCATTGCTGTCGCTTTGAGTTTGGATGCATTTGTATGGTCAATCTTCTTCGGATATCTTGGGTGCAGGATGGCGTTCAGGTCGTTCAGATTAGATTTTAAATGTTGATGCTGTTTCTGCACACCTCGAAAATCATACCGGAAAAAATGCAATTTGTAGAGAAACCCCTGTTTGGTGTCTCAAAACCAGCAAAAGACCCTTGAATCTTGTCGAGGCCCGCTACTTCTCCACAATTGCGTCTTTCAGAATATGTTGTCATCATGCATCAATGATTCATTATATAATATATACATATATAATATAATATAAATGATATTATCATCATGCATCATGTTCCTTGTTCATCATTTTTCAACAATGCTTCATATGTTCTCTTTCTTTTTCTTTGAGCGCCACACCATGGGACAAGCATCGTTTTATAAGTTTCAACAGTTCAAACGACAAAAATCGACCCAGGAGTTTCCGCTACAAAATCCAAACTGTTGACGGCGACGCTCGATATCATCGCGTCTCCATGAGTACTAAGATTGAAGGGTTTCTTAGCTATTTTTTGTTGATTTATTTTTTTTGGTGGTGGTACTGATGGATGTTGCATGTGAATGGATGTTGTTGTTGTTTTTGATGCTTTTAGGCCCACAATCGTTCACTACAAAATCAGAAACACTGGCCAAGGGCCGCTCAAGAGCCTCTACAAAATTATTAGAAACATGGTCCAAAGGCGATGTAATAGTCTCAGCAAAATCGGAAACATGGGCCACGGCCAGTGAAGGTCTGTACAAAATCGGAATTGTTAAATTTAGATTGAAGGGTAGGATCTTTGGTGGTCTTATGGGAACTGATGGGCCGGTGGGGAAAGGTTGGTTCTTAACCTTTGTTTCGTGTAGGAGCCTGTCCAAAAAGAATAGAACACCAAACCTATAAAAACTTGAGGCCGGGGGTGGATGACGAAAGCTAGCGGGGTAGGAGAAAGAAGGAAGGGAAGAGGTGAGTTGCGGAGGGACTGTCATCATCGTGTCGCGGCATTGTTCGTCCCAACGAGGA
>Ga0126342_10004803_pt1 | contig 23261 bp, 13 predicted proteins | sample Cyp1metagenome_FD_92528 | JGI IMG/M metagenome (GOLD analysis project Ga0126342, IMG submission 92528) | Coral microbial communities from Lord Howe Island, Old Settlement Bay, Australia - Cyphastrea 1 metagenome | ecosystem: Host-associated > Invertebrates > Cnidaria > Coral ...
TCCAGTCTTTTCTAGTGGCTTCAGAAAGCAACGTTAGGCACTAGCCTGGCTTCAAACCCTCCGCAGCGCCTTGGCGGGCGCTTCGTGGCCAGCTGCCGGGCCTGTGCTCGAGTTACATATTATTTTATATTATTTTATATTATTTTATATTATATTATATTATATTATATTGTATTATATTATATTATATTATATTATATTATACTATTATATTATATTATACTAAATTATATTAGATTATATTGATTATATTGTATTATATTATATTACATTATATTCTTTTATATTCTATTCCATTATCGTATATTAAATTATATTATATTATATATTATATTATATTATACTATATAAATTATTTTGCTTGCAATTTTTCCGGGGTCGGCGGCAGGGGCGGCAGCCCTTAAATATGATAGGATTTAAATGGGATGAATGGGGTATCGTCATCCAAAGCATACTGGGACTCCTGACAATAATGCTGTGTGTATATATCCTTTATTTTCTCCTAAAACGGATTTCGGATTGATGACCATCCCCCGGCAATGGGGTATATGACCCAACTTTTGGATCGGCCCCACTGGAGCATCATTTTTTCAACACCCTGTGAGATCAACTATAGTAACTATCATCAAAGCATTCACCCTTTTTTGGCAGTGGAGCATGATGTTGATCATATAGTTGAATTATAGTTGATCCAAATGTCATCCAAAATTCATCCAAATCATCATGGTATATGGTCTGGGTTCCATCTGGGCACCCAAGTGGCTGGATTCTCAACAGGGGAGGGGCAGGGGCAATCTCTCTTTTAAAATTCTACATTTGACCCTCATGATGTCATCTTTGGATCTGCAATTTGTGGTCCTAAATACAAATTTCTGACTCATTGCCCTGGAAATTCTTTGCAACTAGACCATACTTACTGAATAGGAACAGTTCAACATGTCTCATCATAAACAGGTACCGTTGGAATCCTGATAGACTTTATAACTAAACCTTCCGTTTGTACCAATAAAGATTGTGTTTTGCCCCAGAATGAACTAGTACTTCAACAAATTCTTTTTGGGGTATTTGGAGGGTCTAGGTATGTTCCTTCTTCCTTTTGTGGGGATGTCATTTTGGCCGTATGGGATCCTGGTTTCGGTTTTCCCCAGCGGAAAGGGTCACCACTCATGGACGATTTTCCTTTTCGAAAGTGTAGCAGTCTTCCCTGTTTATCTTCTCTTACGATATCTTAGGTATACACACGTACGTATATTATAATATTCTCATCACAGAGATATTAACAGTTAGTAACATCTATTGCGTAAATAAACTCAAGCAATCAGACAATCAAAGGAAACTCCTCAAAACATTAAAAATTGGGATACGATTTACAGTCTACCATTCGCATCCACTTCACGGTCACCCAGCGACGCCTGGCTAGGCGTAGGCGTAGCAGTCACCCAAGTGGAACGAGCACGCCTCAGCTGGCTGTAGGCCACCACCATTTGGGATACTCCTACTGCGGATGAATACCGTCTTGACCATCCGTTACCCAGAAAAATGGCGTTTGACTTTTCCAGAGTTATAGTGTTTTAATATTCTTTAACATACTTTAATCGCTTTCGGAGGGTCTAGGTGGATGCGGCTGCCCTGTTGAGCTTGACCAGGAAAGTATCAAACAACACACTGATCGAAATCAATCGCTGGGTCAACTGCATCTTCTTTTGCTTCAACCACGAAAAAACATGTAATTACTTTATACTTGCTGGATCATTCCCATAGTTTGCTATGACATAATCATCAACCAACAGGGGTTTAGCAGCCACTGCTCACATATTCACATAAACAAGAACTATCTGGTGCCCACATCACCTCGAACAAAGAGCTTTTGATCCTTCAAAAATTGGGTCTGAAAATAGGACAGCCCCATTTTTTAATATTCATCACTTTCCCCAAAAAAATACGGCTATCCCTCACTACTTTCAGACAAACCCTGAATTTTGGGCGGCCACCTTCATGGAGACATCCCATTCGCGTTTGCTTCTCCCGGACATCATCCCCATCATTCAATGATTCAAAATGCTGTGAATTACCATGTTCTGTGAATTACCATGTTTTACCCCAGAATCACCCATAATCTCTGGTTGGTGGTTTCAACCCCTCTGAAAAATATGAAAGTCAGTTGGGATGATTATGCCCAATATATGGAAAGTCATAAAATTCATGTTCCAAACCACCAACCAGATCTTAATACCTTCACGATATTTTTTGAAGGGTCTTCGGGGCCTACACATCCCCCATGATTTGCTGCTCATCCCGTTTTCTGTGCGGCCGCACAGTTCCAGATCGCCCATGGAGCCTGGCTGCTGATTGAGATCCCAATGAATGGCTGGCAAGTTGTGACTGCAGCGCGAAGTTTTGGTGTTTTTTGGGCTAGTTTAAAGGAGGTCAGTATATATTCTTCAACTTGCAATGATCTGTAATCATTCAATAACATGAAGACCATATAGGGATGATGTCCAAAATCTGAACCAACATCTGTGGTGAAGTCAATGGAGTCGCTGCAATTTACCCAAACCCTATTGTATCCATCTAAGTGTTGGCATATCAAGTTACTCATATAAAGTTGCCTCATATATATATATATATACAGTATATGTATATGGCATAATGTGTATCCATACAGGAAGGGGGCCCATAGTTAGCTAAGTTGACTTATAAGTATGGATATAACTATAGTCGGATGCGTTTATAAGCCAACTTATAGCTCGGGGGGCCTTCCTGTATATACATATTATATATGTTATCCCACCATACCACAATCATTATAAATATATCATATAGAATATAGCATATACATATATCCCACCATAATATATATATATATATATATATCATGTATCCCCTCATAATATCCTATATATATATATATATTATGTAATTATATATCATATATGTAGCTCGTAAACCTCCTCCGAAGCTCCCTTGGCGCGCCTCCCTTGGCGCGACCCGGTGACGCAAGGGCCCGAGGCTCCTGGACAGGTATGTCTGGCTGGGGTATATTCCAAATGGTTATGGCCGGCAAATAATAGCTGGTTGGTGGTTGACCTACCCCTGCCCCTCTGAAAAATATGAAAGTCAATGGGAAGGATTATCCCATATATGATGGAAAATACAAAATGTTTGAAACCACCAACCAGATAGGGAAAAGGATGGTAAAAAAATGGTAGCATAGGCAAATCATAAGCAAATAATAGGCAAAACATGATGATATCGAGGCCCTCTATTTCATACAAAGCTGTATCATACTATAGGGGTTTATAATGCAATATGATGATGAACCAGTGGATGGAATCGAGTAGCCTATTCTTAAACAAATCCAGCACTGCCAGCACATAGTTATGATGCTTACAGTAATACATGATAATACATGATACTGTAATAGTTTTATGATTAGTAATGAATGTATACAATGAAAACATGTACAATTGGACTTTGCAGTATTTTGTATCCCCATTCAACGCCGCAAACCTGTGGCTTCCCCTTTCAAATAGTGCTGGCTCAGAGCCTGAAGCCCCTTAAGCCATCTAAAGCTTGTGATATCGCTAGGGGTCAGCGATCAAACCCAGAAACACATCAAGCATGGTAGAGCATACCAAGCATATCAGCCTTCCATATCTTTTCTATCGCCGTGTCCATCTACTGGAAAGTACTATATCTACATTACTCACGGATCCTAACTGGACGGTATCATACAGTAATCACTATATCGATCATACATTACTGGTATCACTTTTGTTGGTATCATAGTACATCACTCACAGCTGGCTTCGATCCATACTGGTACTTATCCCGTGCCGGCCTCGCAGTATGTGCCTGTCAAGCATCCTGCCGAGATCTGACCTGGCAGGAACTCGTAGGATCTGGGTCCATGGGTCATTAAAAACTCCAGAACCCCATCTGGTTGGTGGTTTTAACCATCTTGAAAAATATGAAAGTCAATGGGAATGAATTCCATATATTATGGAACATAAAAAATGTTTGAAACCACCAACCAGCCATCATCATTGGCCATGTCCCCATTTTCCCTTTGGAACTAAGGGTTAGTTCACCCAGCACGCTCCATTTCTTCGTTCGTGTACTCCCCTATGACCATACCTGGGATGACAACCCCGTCCATCAACATATCCGGTCACTGAACAGGCTATAACAAAATGGACATTGGTTGTTTGAAGCCATGACTTACTTGAGCCAAACCACACCAAAACCCACATAAAATGAGGATGATGTTTACTCAATAGCCATTTCGGGACCAACTGGAGGTGCTGTACCATAGGAGGCCGTATTTTTGAGCTATCTATCTATATATATATATGAGCTATACATATGTATATATATATATATATATATATGTATGTATGTGTATGTTTATGTATATATATATATTCCCCTTGCACAGATCAAGCATATATAATAGGAACTTTCAATTTACCCAGCTCCAACCGGCTATGACCGGCTCATCTGGGTAGCCGGCTCGGCCGGTCGCTTGGCGCCCGTTCCTCCAAGAAGCGGCGCCTGGAGCGTCGTTGATTTCAGCCATTTCACCAGCAATGGCAACATGAGGAGTATCAGATCATTGATGCATGTAGCTATCCATGATATATTGAAATCTGTGGCAGGATGTAATCTTTGAATAAGTGGGACTCTAAACAAATATAAGGGCTGTGTAATATAAGGACTGTGTTTTAATATGTGTAGAATGGGGTTTCAAAGGGATATAAACCAAGAATATCCGATTTTGCGCGTGGCTATTGGTGTATACCCCGATTGTACAGACTTAAATAGGCACAGTGACAACTGACCAGTGGATTTAGAGTTACCCTCTTTTCAGACAAACCCATGTTAATCTTAGGTTATCCACTTTGGAATAGCTCAAAATCCCAAAAACCACCAAACTGGATGGATCGCGGATCGCTTACCGTCCATTAAAAAAAACCAGGGTCCATGTTTTCCATGGCAAAACCATGGCATTTCCAGCGCAACCAGCCCCGCCTGGAATCCTTCTCCGCAAAGGCTTTGCGCATCCGCTGGGCGCAGGCATCAGCCCTTAGGAACGGGCATCTTTCAATGGGTTGTATGGGATATATGTATATATGTAAGAGAATATGTGGATATATGTGGATTATCTATCAGACCAGAATATATTAGTATATAGTATATACGGGAATATCTGGATTCTGTATGGGAATATATAGGAATATATGCAATGAGATGCAACTAGCTCATGCACACCTCCACGGGTCAACATCCAGCTGCACTTATTTGCACAAAAAAAAAACGTGCCACCAAGTTGAGTTTTCGAAGGACAGAACTGGGATGTCACCCGTAAACATACGAATGGCTCCATGCTCGTTTGGATATACACACATGGGGACACATCTTCACGGAAAGAACATGTTTGAAACACCCAAACCATGCAGAATGACATGTTGATGTTGTTGATCATTGTTGATCCCTGGCTTCAAGTCATCGAACCCTTAACATGTTCACTTAACAACTTAACAAACCCAAGAATAAGCTGCACTTGGATCCCTAGAAATGGTCCGCTGAAGCCCACAGCAGCCACAGCCATGCAAGCGAAGTTCCCACGTGGTGAGGGTCGAAATGTCTTGGAGGTGGCATGGAAACTGCGAGGACAAGGACAAGACCCGACAACTTGGATCATGGTGAGGGGGATCATAGTTTACACACCTTTGGGTGTATTTGATGCTTGATCCAGAATCACACACACGTGTGTATATATATATAATTTATCCTATAAGAACTAGATATGTATATATATATATATATGTATATTATATATATACAGTGTAGGTAACACATGCATGATCCAGGTCAGTCATAGGGATAACTGATTCACAAACCATGGTTTTTAAGCCAGTTGTTCATGGGAAATTGATGGATCGATGGACATTGTCACTTACCGAACTTCAGCTGGGCATGGTTTCATCATGGCCGAGCTTTGGTACCCTGTTTCTTTGGGTTTAAGCTGATCAATGTAAGTAAGTAAGTAAGTAAGTAAGTATGCATGCATGCATGTATGTATGTACAGTATGTACAGTATGTATGTATGTATGTATGTATGTATGTATGTCGGTATGTGTGTATGTGTGTATGTGTGTATGTCTGTATGTGTGTATGTATATATATATATATTTAAAGATCTATTTTTTGAAAAACACATGTATATTTGTATGTATATATATATATGATTATACACACACATATATATATATAGATATGTAAAATCCTAATTTCTAGCAGCAGATGATTCGCACTTACTTATCAAGTCACTTGACCCAGAATTCTTGGGAGAAAAATGAGAAAAAAAGAATCCCTCCCCATTCGATCCTTCACATCTCTTTCTGGTGAGCCATCTAGTTGCTTGACCCATCCCAGCCGACCTTTTGTCGCTTTTCCGCAAGTTGGGACGAAAGGTGCAGCCCTCAACGCGACAGGAAACCGGCTCGGGAGGCCAGGAATGGCCAGCCATTTCTGCAGTGATCTGGGACATTTTAAGCATGGCATAGCATCGGTTTGTGGAGATACTACAGGCACCGTGCGGGGATCAGCTGTCAACCCTTTTTTACCTGGATAACCACTGGATAACCACTGGATAACCACTGGATAACCACTGGATAACCACTGGATAACCACTGGATAACCACTGGATAATCCTGAAATGGGGTTGGAATCACCTGAACCTCGCTTGCAACTTTTTCCTCGTCGCTTCGCCACAGACCTTCGTCTTCCGCCACCCCACCGCACCGCGGTAAACTGCGATAGCTGATGATGCATGTCAGGCCTTTATGAGGAGGCACAATCCAACCGTCAACGATCGTCAACTAGTGACGCTCTACCAAAATGTTGAGGAATCCGAAGCACATTTCAACATCTCTCAGACCAGCTCCAAAGACAAGCTGGTTTATGGATGGCTCAGCAAATCAAGTGATATGAGGCGACTTGGTATTGCGGACCAGAAGTCAAGTACCAGACCTTGTCCTGAGCAGGCAGAAACGAGATCAAGCATCTCTGACGATGGCGCTGCAGGACGGGTCAAGTATTCACGCCTTTCATGGCAAACAAAAAAAATATGATATTAATATGGAAATCCATCAGTTTAATATAGCAGAGGTTTGAATACCGCACCTTTGGGGGAAAAAACGCACACAGTCGCTGTCTTGGTACGCACAAAGTCATCAGCTGAAGCCATCAATGACCTATAAGGTCCTGCACAAAATCAGTGGATGTATTGGCACTGCCACCGTTCATGCTCTTGGCAGTCACTAAAACCATAGTGCCATAGACCTTTCGTAAAGGATGATCTCTGAAGTTTGTGGTTCCAGAAGTGGGCTCTGCTTTTCAGATAATCGTTGGATTCTTTCCACATGTCTGTTTAACAACCCCATCTACTAGTACTGGATAGTACTGGAATGGCCGTTTTCCATTGTTTTGAAAATTATGATCACATTCACGACTGATTCTTTCCAATTTTCTTGAAGACGCTTTCCCTAATCACCCCAAGTCGTGGTCCGCCAATCTGCAGTGACAGGAGTTGCTTCCCAGCATCCAGCACCTTTCCGCTGAATCTGCAGATCTTCATCACAGCCTCCTCCACCTCCCTCCAGCTTTCACCGTTGCCCTGCCAGCGGAGGCTGATGTCGTAGCCGCCCTGGGAAGCGAAGCGGCGAGGCGAAGTCACGGAGACTGGTTGACTTGGGACATTGGAAGTACGGCCATTGGGATCGTGTTTTTTTTTTTCAGATTTTGGGACCTATTTAACACATGACAACAAATTCCATGTTTTCACAAGTTGAATCTAGATATTCTGGTTGGTGGTTGAGCCCTACCCCTCTGCAAAATATGAGTTCGTCAGTTGGGATCATTATTCCCAATATATGGAAAAAAACATGTTCCAAACCACCAACCAGTATTAGACTCTCAACTGACTCTCAACGGCCTGGTATTCACCATCATCCTCACTGGTGGCAATCCATTGCACTGGGCCGCCGTCCACTGAGCATTGCAAGCCGTGCTCGGCAAGTTGCTGGCAAAATAGGCCCTGGGCGACTCGGCTCAGAGATGTCATGGGGATAAAATCCACGTGCCATGGCCAAGTTGCATGGTATACGCGGTATGGTCATCGATCACATCGATCCCTGGATTTATGGAATGATGACCATCCCCTAAGATGAGTGGCATGAGTGTAGTTTTTTGACGAACAAAAAAGAACGCAGAAACAGCAAAGTATAATCAGACGAGATCATAGAACAAACAACAAATAATGAACACATTGTAGCATAAACAAGCTGCGGTGGTCCTAAGTGCGAGTGGAAAGCCCCGCTCCCTGTGCTGACGATTCTCTAATTACACGGGCCAAGGGCCGACCACCATAGACGGAAAGCCTCCTAGTCGCAAGCATCGCTCCCAGCTGGTTCTTGATTTCAACACCCCCGAAAGTATGATAAATAGAATTAAATCGATAGTCAATTGGGATCATCATCCCAAATAAGGAGAAACAAAACACATGGTTGAAAACACACCAATATCAAAAAGCAACACCAAAGTTGCGCAAACCTACTACCTGACCCCCTAATTCTCCCACCAAGCTACAAACAAATCCATCGTATTTTGATCCTCGAGGTCGTGCTTGGGGTGTTCGAAGTGAATGTACGCTCCGTTGACCAGCAAGACACCTGCTAGCTGCGAAAGAATCACAGATCTGGGATCCGAAAACCACCTGGCTATCAGGGGCTCCCACTATATGTCACTGGCTGGTGAAAACCGAAGAAGTCCTTTGGTTTGAAGTTACAGAGACAGCTTTGTCCGATTGTGCTCTAAAGCTCTCAGAAGAGATTCAAGACTTCCTTTCCCGACAAATCAATATGAACATGTTTCCAACAATTCCACTTCTAACTTCAAACTTTCGATCCCAAAGCTTTCCTATCCTGGGAATTCCGAAACATCCCAAACGATGACTGGCTTGGTGCCAGTACACTCTATAAATGGCGCCTTCGGGCGCCAAGACCTGCCGAAGTTGCATCAAGGTTCCCAAGGGATCTGCCAGGTGAAACAGCGTCCAGGAGCAGAAAATCACGTCGAAGCGCCGTCCTCGGGGTCCGGGGAACCAGGGCCTTGAAGCCAAGGCTTTCAAGGCCTTGGGAAAACCAGCAGATGGCTGGTTTCTTATGAGAGATTCCCACGGTGGGTTATGAAAATATGTGAAAGTTCATGAAAAGTCCGCAATATGTTGGGTTTCCCAACCGTTCAACTCCACTATATCCAACAATATCCAACATGTTTGTTTCAACTGGGTGTTCCCAACTTTTGGACCGTCGCCCTGAAACACCACGGCCTAAAGCGTCCAGTGGCCCTCGCGAACAAAGTCTGCAGCTTCGCAGGAAACCAGGTCCTGCGCCACCAAAAAGACGCCTGGAAAGTCTGCAATTAGGATGGTAGTTCGATGATGTCGATGATGTGTTCCCCCTAGTTTCCAGGTTTAAAACTGTTTGGCACCTTTTTTGGAGTTACTATATAATCGGGTGTAATGGGAAATACTAGTATATAATAGTTTAGTATAGATGATATTTCAATGGGAGGTATTACTCTCCCTCCAACCATGAGTTGGGGGGGTGAAAGGCTATTTTACTTGCAACACAGGGTCGGTTTTCAGGGTCTATGGAATCGTTGGGGGCATTGTAAATGATGGAACCTGGTAAATCCTGATTTTGAGACAATCCCATATCAGAAACTTTTTGGTTACATAAATGTATTTAACTTATATATTATATATATACATGTATAAATGCTGTACCTATCACTACTATTATTATTACTATTATTATTATTATATATATACATGCTGTACCTATCACTATTATTATTAAATATGTGAATATATATAATATACGTATATAAATATATATATATATATATTATATCAGTTGTATGTCAATATTATCCCATGATATGCCCAAGATTTTTCGCTACTTGAAAACATTTTTTGGCTTTTCGGCTCCTCCAGTGGAAAGCCCTGGTAGATCTTCACCTCCAACCCCGGACACCCCGAGCTCTCGGCATCCAATGACCTCACCTGAGATGTCGGGTCACCCGAAAAAAATGGGGAAATGGATCACCATGGATCACCATAGCCAAAGAAAAACAAGATATACATGGGATATACATGGGATATTGACTATAAATACTATAAACATCTATAAACCAGAAATTCTGGGCAAATTCCATTCATTAGGGCCGTTTTCACCAGTGGGTCAGTGGGATGGTCCTCCAAGTGATAAAACATATGAAACAGCATTATGAAACCATCACCTCTATGGGGGGTGGTGCCCTGCAAAATAACATATATCCAATCACGGACATCTTAATTGGAAACGTGACGATCAACCTCAAGTCTTTTTTGGGTACAGACCATTTTCAGGCCCATAGTGAAACACCCATGAATCATGGGACTTTGATCTTGTTTGGTAGGGGGTCCCACTTTGCATTTTAGAGAGGTAGGTTACATAGGCTCAAATCATCAATGTGTTGAAGGATTTACTTACTTAATGTTTGCAAAATGAAAAAAAAACTGAAAGTCCAGAATAATCCCTTCCACCAACATCGAACATCACCCATAAACCATGGTTTGCTAGGACATTATACATACATATTTGGGACCCTTTTTTATATAGAGGCTTTTTCCAATATTTATTTGGGAACATCTCAAAGAAATCGAAGTACATGGTATGCCAATCCACCCCTTACATTCCCCAACCATATCCTCAATCCATGCCAATCCAGGCCACGTGTGGTCGCAGTTCCTCCGCACAGCGGTCCAGGATGCGTTCCGCCGTCAGACCACGGAGGTAGCAGGGCACCTGACTGAGGCGAGACGGGATGGGACGTGTATGGCGGTGGCGAAGGTATTAGCATCATAGGCTAACATGACCATCTAGTGTATATAGAATGTGTATATATAAATATATATACACATAATTCTAGTCATGTAGTTCTACTATAACTAGAACTCATAGAACTCTATGCGTCCACATATATATGTTCTACTCATAGATTTATAATGAGTCGCACGTAGTCATATCTTAATCCATATCATTAGTGCATGGTGCTCGTAGATTTGCGGACAAAGAAACACCTATTCATGTAGAGCACGCTTGATACGTTCCATGGCCCAAACATGGTAGACGGGGTATGGTTATAATTATGGATAAACATGAACAACATGACAACATATGATAACATATTATAAAATAGCCTCTGCTACTGGAGTTGTGACCACCCATGCCAGGTAGCAGCCTCAGCTTTTTCAGGAACCACCACAACCCCCCCACTGGGCACTCCTCGCTCTCGTGCGGTGTGTAAGATCTGCAGCAGTTGACCACCACAACCGCAGCCGGCATCTAGGACGCACAGAGGCGTGGCGTCTCCTCCAACATGGCTGGTCAGCCAAGCAAAGCAGCTTTGAAGATGTAGCCTCCAGTAAACAAACATGACTATCTGGTTGGTGGTATACCTACCCCTCTGAAAAAAATGAAAGTCAGTTAGGATTATTATTCCATATGGAAAGTCATAAAATTCCATGGTTCCAAACCACCAACCAGCTATGGAAAGTGGCCCATCTATGATTTACCCTCTGGTAAACAAACATAGCTATTGAAAATGGCCATTTGTAGTGGATTTTCCCGTTAAAAATTGTGATTTTCCATAGTTATGTAAACGTTTACCAGGCCGGGTACCTGAGAAAAATGGTCAAGTCGCCATGTCTGGGCCTAGCTGGGCCACTGGAACCATTTCGCTAGGTCAAGTCGCTGGGGAACAATTGTGGGTTGTAGGTTTCTCCCCGTATGGTTGTTGCTGGGTACAGTTAATAAGTATATAATTGTGTTTGTTGCTCTTATCCCACTTTTTGTGAGTGAATATCCCTACGTATATCTAGTGGCCAGAACCCCAATCTATTCCGAACAAAATCTCAACATCATGACATCATGTCCATTTTTCGGCAAATTCCTCCCCCAAAAAACGAACATGCTTTTTCCAACATCCAGCCACCTGTCTCTCCCCAGCCTTCAGCACCTTCCGAAACTCGCTTCCGGTCCATCCTCTCCATTGCGTTCTCCGCAGCATTGCCAAAGGCGCCGAAGACATAGTTGGCACTGGAGTCCTGCACCCAGCCGTCGTGGCCCTTGGCGCTCTGGAACCTCACAAGTCACCGCAATGGGTGGCATTTCATGGGAATATTCAGTAATCCATACAGAATATAAGCCCGAAACACCAATTATACAGATGTTTGTGATTATTATTAGGGTTGTACATTCCGTATATATGGGGTGACTTCCTAGCTTATAGAACTCGGAAAGGGTTTTAAATAAGTGTATGAATGTTCTATATGGATAGTGGGAATGGCAATGATCGTTAATGGGATAATACCAATATCAATGGGAACATCATGGAGGATCATTCATCCCACGGTCCTCGTAACTGGTTAGTGACCATAGTAGCCATGTGGAATACATGGACTTCAAACATGGGAGAACCCACTGAATGGGGACTGACATGGAGTTGGAGCCTTCAATCATCGACTGGAGGCTAAGGGGGCGGGGTACAATCTGAATCCTACCTTGGAATGATAGATCGTCATCAGGCGTAAATCAATCAATCTCTATTCCTCATGATTTTCACAACTAATTAATCAGTTGCTTAACAACTGCAGAAACAACTTAATTTTAGTTACCGACAATAACGTGGCAGAGGTTGAGCCATCCATCATCCATTAAAAACCACCTATCAGATGGGTTCATCCTCCCATCGACAGGATGCCACGCGAAGTAACTACGAGTAAGTGCAACCACCAACCAGCGACAGGTTGGATGTGGAAAATGAATTCTGAAGTAAAATGGTCCAAATATGTGTAATTTCCCCGATTAACCCATGTTTTCTGGTGGGTGTTTAATAGTCTCTCGCAACCCACAGGGCAAATGACAACGCTTGCATTTTTATCCCGGTTGGTAGTTCACACCCAAAGGATGCTAAAGGACATGGGATACTGCAATGAACTTCGGAAAAACACACAGTTCGTAGATGACAACAGCCAGCGTCATTCACCCGTTAACTGGAATACACATTCCCGAGAATTGCATCATAGCACAAGGTACAAAAAAAACGTAAATCCACCCACCATTTTGCACATAACTCGTTGTGTTTCCTCTTCGTTCACCGTAAATCAATGCGCTCTTACTCTTCTTACAGCTCTTCTTACAGTATGCATGTTGGTCGATTCAAATGCTTAATTAATTGCTTAGTTAAGACACATACCCACCCGCGAAAGTCCAATAACTTTTGCCTGAAATAAGTCCCTTCTTGCTCTTGTTGGTCAAACCGATTTCATAAATCATCAAACCCGAGCCACTTCTCAGCCACTGCTTGACGCACGTCGGCAGGACGCTGAGAATACATGGCCAAGGCACGTTGAGTTCATGGAGGGTTGAATATTTATCTTGCCAAAAATGAGGAGTGAAGTGCTTTGAATGAGAGCTTACAAAGGAATGATCAAAACATGAAGCAAGACTAATCCAAAATGGGATTTCACAATGAAACAAGAAACCTAATTAACAAATGCTTGTGTTTTGAATAGCTTAGGTTGGTATCAGGTGTTGACCAATATCCATACAAACATATAACAACGAACATTGTTACAGGATACAGGAAGCTTTTTAAAACATCAATGAACGGTGTAAGTGTAAGGGACTTCTGCATTGGTTCTGACGTGTTGTGTCAAAGGCGCAGTCTTTGGGACGTGCTTCGGTAAAACACAAGGAGGCCGGTTGTTTTTGACTCAACTCACGTTTGTGTATCAACAATAACTAACATACGGGGGTGCCAGGCTTAATCGATATATATATATATTATATATATACACATAATATTACTCCACTTCAAAACCACTCGGGTTTGTTAATTTATTGGAGGTATAACATGGTTTTTCATCAAAATCTACAGCGATCATCAAATCATAGCAACCAACTGCTATGGGTGAATCTCCACGGTATCTCAGCGTGGTATCCAATGATCTCCTTATATCACCGCTCTATCCCAATAAATGGACAAGGGAAAAAGATTAATTGGTAAATGGGGATATTGTCCATATATATATATTAATTGTATCCAATTATGTCCATATAACATCGATATGGACAATGTCGTGATTTGCTCAATGATCTAAAAAAATTGCCTTTGACACAGTTTTGCATATCGATGTGTATTTACAGTACATGATTTTAACTTTAGCTGGTTGGTGGTGTCAACCCCTCTGAAAACTATGAAAGTCAGTTGGGATGATGACATTCCCAATATATGGAAAAAATGTTCCAAACCACCAACCAGCAATTATGTACTGGTAATCCCCATAAACAGTAGATTTATATGTGATTTATATCCCCATAAACACCCTCTGGTAGTTAAACGTAGATGGGCAACTAATCATGCCAAACTGATCCGTTCCCGAAGGATTGCTGATTTCGATGGATCAATTCCCCGTTCTTAGTGCTGGCCATAAATTCTATGCTACCATCAAAAATCTAGTAAATCCCATGGAAATCAGCCAAAACAAAACACATAAAACAGCAACAAATCCCAAATCTTCACCATTTCTTGTTGGTTTCCTTAGATCTTTCACGGCGATTCACAGGGCTTCCACACCGACATCTCCTTGTCAAGGCGATGCTGTTCTTGCACCGCGGCGTTCTCCTGACGGCTGCGACGTGTCATAGTATTAAGAAAACACATAACTTACATGTTGTGTGATATATTCATATATAACCATATATATGTATATATATATATATATGTATATATATATGTATATATATATATATGTACATCATATATGCATATACATGTGATAAACCTAGTTGGAACCAATATTAATGCAAGTCCATCTACTGTAATATGCACCATCAACACGATCTATGATATACCATCCGGTAGCTAAACAGTTTGATGATTTACCGATATTTTAATGGTAACTGTCCTTAGCTATGATAAATTACCAGAGACAACGGATCAGGCCTCACGACACGCTTGCCGGGCCGTAGCCTGCGTGTAGAGTCTCAAGCCACCTGAGGCTAAAGAGCACACAACAGTCACGGCTTCAGAACCATCAAGCAATGTATATTAAACAACATAAAATATATGTAAATATATATTTAATATATATATATATATATGTATATATATATATATATCTATGTGTATATATATATATGCATGCAAATAGAATCTGCTAGTTCTGAACATCTAAACAGAGGATGTGGCTAGGCTATATACGAACATGACGTGATTTGCCAATATAAATTGAACAGTATTTACATAGTGCATTGATGTGAATTAAAAAACACATGGTACACAACAAATACATGATTTACTGTATGCACTATGCGTTTGAATGGTGCATAACTGCATAACTAGCAGTTCATGTTCATATCAGTTCATTGTTCACAACAAGCAGGTTATGATTGATTTACATGTATGATTCAAGGGATAGTCAATTATCACTGTATCACAAACAAATCAAGTGATGAAAATAGATAAACCAAGACATAATATGTGGGTTGTACCATGGTTTAACCCCACAGTACATAAATTTGTGCGGTACTAACAAGGGATAACATTCAGTTTCAACACAGCGGGAGTAGGGATGTAAATTTTCATTGGCCAGTCCACTTTGGCAATGGAAGCGAACTGGTTGGTCATTGGCGAAACATGGGAAACTATAACCCATGAAACATGCCCAGTTCTGTTTGGTGATATCATTCAGGATCCAAATACCCTCTGGTAAACTAACAGTTTGCTATTGAAAATGGCCATAGAAATAGTGAATTTACCCATGAATAGCATGGTGATGTTCCATAGTTTTTTGTTAACGTTTACCAGAGGGTATATACCATGATATATATATAATATAGCCGATATTATCATATTATAATATATAGTTTATTAATATAATCCATATAATCCATAGATGATTCATTTACCATAAAATTTGGGACCATCTTAATCATAACCAGTTTTTAGGAACACTCCATGGCCCACGGCCTCTTTTGCAGCTTCCAGGGTTCAGCCATCCAGGGTGAGACATGTTTTGACTTATGACTTCGAGGGCTTGGCCCAACATCGGAAGTCTGAATTCGTCTGAATTTTGTTGGCTCCACAGTCCAAAGGCATCCCATCTGGCCATTTTTTGGCCGCAACCATGCAAGGTGCTCCTAATCCTCAGCTGAGTGGCTTCAGAACTCATGTAAATTAGTTGAGTTTATGGTTGATATCTCATGAATTCTCATGAATTCTCACGATATATCGAACTGGTTCATGGTGGGTTTCAACCAAACCAGCTAACCAACAGCCAGATCACCGGGGTCACTACATTGTGAATGTCTTGTGGTGACTGTGGGATTTCACCAGCAAATCATCACCACTCACCACATATGGGTGGTAAAAACCATCCCCAAATGCTGGGTTTAGGGTTTCCCACAGACCATTTATGAGGATTTCACGTGTGAAAACAAATGGCTACTTCTCGACATTGTGTGGACCCCAAGCCAGCACGCAATGGACTATGTGAAACCACCACGGCCTATCGCAAGGTTTCACTATGCCTCACGACAACCACATAGCGCAACAGGTCCAGAAACTCCTGACGTCATGGCAAACTCTGGGATCTTCTTAGTGACATGGATGCCCAGCTATTATATAATCATATATATGTGTGTTTTTCTACATGGGGGACCTCCAAACCATGGAACTCCTTACCACAAAAGACGAGTTGAAAACGCCCAAAAGGATGGAACAGTGATTCACCAGATTTTGAGGAATGGATTTTGCTGTTCTATCTTTTCCGGGGTTGTTTTTTTTGTCAGTTTGGAAACCAACGCTTAGCCCCCATTGGGGCCTTCTCGGATGCCGAGTCCGGTCCCTGCCTGAGGTCCCACATAGAACAAGGAGTCCACATCATATTTCTGCGCCAAACGCAGGCACCGCTCCTACCCATAGCGACCAGCCCGGCAAGCTGAGGAGAACCACAGCTCTGGATGCCCACATAGGAAAATGGTCATTCAACAATGGCTTTAAGGGAGCACTAATGACTACTGTAATATAGCACAATACTAGTATAGTATTATAGTAAAATACTATTTTCAGCCTAACCCATTTGAACAGTATTGAACATATCCACTGATGTTGCAGTGATAGAAAGCAGCGGTTCAATACCAACAATAGTGATAACTAGCTATATTGGGGGGTTATGGTCGATCTTGCATCCATGTTTAATACAAAGAAGCAAGCTCACCGACCTCCGAGAGTGCAAGGCTGGGTTCGATTCGAAGACTGTTGACCAGGGTGCAAACCATGGTCTGCAGCGGAGCCATCACGGCATGGGACAGGACTGGATGATGTCTCTCTGGTCTGTCCGGTACAACTATGGCAATCCCCAAAAAAAATAGAACATCAATTTGTCACTAGTCTAGTAGATGTTTACGCTTCTATCATTTCTTTATTGTTTGGGGGGTAACCATATATTAGGATACGTCTTGGGGATCTCAAGCAACAAAATAGGGATATCATCTATCTATCCAGCTGGTTGTTGATACTCACAATCAGGCGGTAGCATCTGCTGAAGCAGCTAATATTTGGGCTGCCCCAAAGCCAAACTCAGGCAATCCCAAAAAGGTTCAAACTCATGGCTTAAGACTTCGTGTATTTTGAGTCTCAAAGTCCCAAACATTTGAACTGTAATATATATATATATATATATATATATAATTATATATATGTATTGCAAATGTTATCAGTTGATGCACATATAACCTTTAAAAGTTGTGGGTTGGCAACCAACACATGAATTTAAGTATCAAAACTTGGTATCTCACCATCAACGATGAGGACTTTGGCATTAAACATATGCACTGTATATTCAATTAAAAAATCAAAACTCTCCGAGATGGACATATCTGGTTTTGTATGAAAATGGCTGGCGTAAACTCCCCCAAATTAGCACAACTCTCCTGGTCTAAGTGTTGAGAGCCCCACCGCAGCATCTTCGATAGGCAACTGCTTCCCACCAGACACCTTCGGCGCAACGATTTTCTTGGGATGAGTCCCTGTTGTGGAACCATCTGCAGGGACGTCACAATGAGGCCGTATTATTGATGTGATATATATTAAAAAAAAAAAAACGTACAGTACTAGCGTTTCTTCCGTCCCTGGCCCTTCCCAGTCGGCCTCTTGAAAATCGGCTAAGCAGGACTCCACAAATGAGCCTGTACTGAGCCTGTAGGTTGTGCAAGGGGTTTTCGGATGTTTTCGGGAGATTTTGGCCATCAAAATGGGAGATTGAAGCAGGAAAGATGCACTCCAAAGTTCATATGAAGAATTGCGAAGCCAAGGATTTGCGTTTTGTAAATTCAGAGGACATGACAAACGATTCTGTTTTCCCGGACCTTAACATTTGACCCATAAAATAGCCATCATAGTATAGTCATGGTTCAAGAAATGGAACCCAGAAGCATCGCAGTCTCGTTCATGGGAATTTACTTCACACCTTGATGAATTTTGCCAATCTCTTCCATAAGTAGCAACAACTGTTGCTATTTGTTGACAGAAAAAAACTCGTGACCAATCTCCCATTTGTTGAACATAAAGCACTCATTTCTCCCTGCAAAAAACTTATATACCCTCTGGTAATTTAACGTAGCTATTGAACATGACCATTTATAGTGGATTTTCCCATAAGAAATGGTGATTTTCCATAGTTATGTTAGTTTACCAGAGGGTAACCTCCTTTTCAGAACACTATCGACCAACTCCCAGCCCACATTCGCGTCAACTTGGGGGGCAGGAGCTGCTCAAAGTGGTGCAGGACCTGTTGAGAAACGGCAAATCCACAGGATGTCCATCGGCGTGTTTGCATAAACAAGGCATAAATAAGGCAATAACACAATCATGAAAATATAACATGATATAACATGATGATATATCATGATATAACATGATATAACATGATATATCATGATAAAACATGATGATACAACATGATATAACATGATATAACATGATGATATATCATGATATATCATGATATATCATGATATAACATGATATAACATGATATAACATGATATAACATGATATAACATGATGATATGACATGATATAACATCATATAATATGATATAACATGATATACCATGATGATATATCATGATATATCATGATATAACATGATATAACATGATATAACATGATATACCATTATATTCCCTTTTGGTGAAATCTGTAACCTCATCTATACCAAATCTCACAAATCTATCCAAATCTTTGATTTGCTTGAGAACAAAAATAGTAGATTTCCTAGTCATGTGGTGGATTCACCAATGGGCAAAGATCGAAATTCATCTCCCAGTCGATGGGTAAACATTAGAGATAACATAATCTCTAAGAAGAGGATGAAACATCCCCCAAACGAAGAGAGGATAACGAATCCAATGAAGATAAATACTGTATCCCATAATATCCCCAATAGATTGGAAATAAACAATACATATACAGTCTATCTGAAATTAATGTTGGGTATGGCCCCGGATTCGAGGCCATGGGAAGTATAAATAGAGATTGACTGGTCATCTTTAAGACTTCAAACATCAAGTATGCTATATAGTATATTAATATGCATCGAAGAAATGTCGATACATATATATATATATATATAAACTACTTGAACACTCATGTACTATGGGATAAACTATCCCATTTTACAGGGTACCCATCGGCATTGACTCAGCTTAAAGCGGGGCTCTGCGCCAAACCTGGTTCATGAAAACATGACCTAGGTCACCTAGGTCTAGGTTCAGATTATTATCAACTAATTCACTAATATCAACCATTACATCATAATAATATTCAATAGTTGAAACAAGACATGTGGTGATAGTAACGATATCACAGGATCCTTTGGAAGATGTTGCTACCTCCCCTTCACCCGGTCTGAGACGCCCAAACATCCAATGGATTGGCCTGCAATCTGGGTACGGGTTAAATTTATGGGTCCAATTACACGATATCTCCTCTTATCCCAATTGCATATGTATGTACGTATGTATATATATATATATATATATGTGTATCCTCGTATCCCAATCTACGTGTATATATATATATATATTTATATAATAACATGCATGCGTATATATATATATACATATTTTTATTTATATAAATCAAAATTACGCCATCCAAAAAAGAAATGGATGGGCAAAGGGTGTCAACGACCAGTCCAGACTCCTATACTCTTGAAATATCTCCAGCACATTTTATCATTAAAGTCCATGTTCCTATACCAGAAATATCTGAACCAGTGGATTAAATAATAATATTCCCATTGCTATCCCCTTTAATATTCGCATGAATATTGCCAGCCATATTGGTTATCCCAGGAAATCAGTACATGCGATATGAATATGCCCACTATTATGCCCTTTAATATTCCCATTAACATTGCCATTAACATTTTTTAGTTTTCCCATAAATATTGCCATTCCCAGATACTGCAAATTCTTGATTAATGGCTATCCCAGTAAATCACCACAAAGATCCATCTGTTTGTTGGTTATATAATCATATCATCCCATATCCTACAACTTTCCAAGACATGGTCCCATTATAATTCATCCAGGTTTACAAATGTTGTTGCTGTTTGTTTCCATCTGCAGATGGATCAACTATTACATATATTAATGTTACCAGTATTATTCAGTATATGACATCCATCCAAAGTACATTAATCTGGATTAATCTGGATTAATCTGGTATATCTGAATATTTCCTGAATATATATATATATATATTGGATGCATAGCCTATCATTAATGCGAATATATATATATATATGGAGATAATGATATACTATAGTTTGTTTTCCCATTGTACAATACTACCACCATTTTTTTGCCATGCACATTGCCATTCCCAATATAATATATTATCATATTGATGGCTATCCCAATGACTAGTATCCCAAGGACTATTGCCATTTACATCACATATCATCAAATAATACGTCCAGTAATATTGCCATTAGTTGATATGAATATCATCGAGAAATATTACTTGAACATTAATTGATCTGAATATCCATAAATATATCCATTAATATCCACTATTCCCTATAAATGGTTGTTCCCCAGCACCTTATTATTCATTAATACAACCTTTTAATATTCCATTATCAAACCATTCATAAACGTCTAATAAAGCATCAATCAGATTTAATTTGTAATTCCCTTGCCGGTGAGAAACGTATAATAAACCTTTACCATTTAATATAATATATATACAGTATATATATATGTAAAAATCAAATATTCCTATTAACATTCCTACTTATCATACACATAATTTCGTATCAAGTCCATTCCTCACAATGTTCATACAGTAGTCAGATAACCATAACCGGTTAATTAGTAATTCCATTGTCATTAATAAACGTATAATAAACAATGACCATACCATAACATTGATAAAACCACTAATAAACCATTTAATAAGCCATTCATTATCATGAAAATTGCCATTAACATTTTATAATATTCCCATCAATATTGCCATTCTCATATACTGTTAATGATTGATTAATGGTTATCCCAATAAATCACCATGAAGATCCACCTGTTTGTTGGTTATATCATTATATCATCCCATATCCTACAACTTTCCAAGACATGGTCCATTATTATTGATTAATTGTTATATGATATATCCCACCTATATATATATATATGTCCCATTATTGATTAATTTATCCCATTATGGTTGATTAATGGTTATTATAAATTACCTGGTATATTAATGGTTTATTCCTGGTTATTACTATATCCCATTGATTAATGGTATTTAATGGCTATATATCGAAATTACCGTAACATTCGAAATCCATCGGAATGACCTGATGAATCTCCTCGGGCGGCATCCCAGCGCTCGCCATGGCCGAGGCCAACATCTCCGCCGAGGCGGCCTGGGAAATGGTGGGTCAATGGCGAGAAAATATGTTTTCTACATGTTTTTATACGGGTGTTCATGTATAATTAAAATGATGATTCATATATATATAATTTATTATATATATATATATGATTTAACCACCAAGTTTGGGGATATCATGTTTAATATTAATTAAGTAAATGATGCATGGTTTTGACTCTTGACATCTCTTGACCCAACATTCAAACGTGGTCAGTTGAAATAGCTGGGGAATCATCCCTATCATCCCAGGTCCCAGGTGACCTCCGTAACACAGTCCACCCGAAGCATTGCTCGGGCCTCCGCGGAAAGGCAGTTGATTTCCCCTGACGGTTTTCTTATATTGTTTTGCATGGCTATGTTACCAAAGGCTTCTTGTGAAACCTTCAAATACATTGAGTTCAGAAAAATTGGCAGCAAAGATTCCTTTTGAAGTGGAATCTGCAACCTGAACAATATCAAATCTGTCAAATCTGTGATTTGCCAGGGCCACAAACAATCTCAACAGTAATTCCCATATCAGATTTTCCCATGGTGGATTAACCAATAGGAACAAAGTGCCGCAGCAAATCTTTGACTCAGCAAATCCAGGAAATCGGATTCCAGGTATATGAGTGATAAAAGTAATGATAAAAGTAATGCTTCATCATTACACCAGGAATATGTGTATATATATAAAATATAAAATATATACAGCATAATATACATAATATATATAATGATATAATATATATATAATACAAGATAATATATATATATATATATATATATATAATAATATATAATATAATATAATAATATAATAATATAAATATAAAATAAAATATAATATAATATAGTATAATATAATATAATATAGTATAATATAATATAATATAATATGATATAATACAATACAATATAATACAATATAATACAATATAATATAATATAATACATTATAATATAATATAATATAATATAATATAATATAGTATATATAATAATATATAATATAATAGATAATAATATATATATATATACACCGATGTGAAAGTAAGCGGCACCGAAAACACTTTTCAGGGCCATTTAATAGATGGCGCGGACACCGGTATTTGGAACAAACGAAATCTGAGAAAATAACCGAATCTGCCCCAAGTGAA
>Ga0126342_10004804_pt1 | contig 23261 bp, 28 predicted proteins | sample Cyp1metagenome_FD_92528 | JGI IMG/M metagenome (GOLD analysis project Ga0126342, IMG submission 92528) | Coral microbial communities from Lord Howe Island, Old Settlement Bay, Australia - Cyphastrea 1 metagenome | ecosystem: Host-associated > Invertebrates > Cnidaria > Coral ...
CCCATGCCCCACGTAGCAGCAACGTAGCATCCACGTGGTGTGCAAGTGCAAATGAACGTTAACATCCCACCCCACCCCCCATCCCACCCCTGGCCGTATATGCTAAAAAGTAGTAAACTCCTCTAATATGCTAAAAAGTAGTAAATTCCTCAGCGCCGCTAACGGCGGCGTGAGCATAAAACAAGAATAAACCATCCCCAAAGTCACCTTCTTTTTGGTTCGTATAAACCATCAAAAATGGGGTGGTTTATTAGTGCTTTACCGGGATTAGTACCCTTTGGTTACTTAACATATCCAATATGAATGGAAGAATCCGGGAAAATCATGGAAAATCGTGGTTTCACCAGCACGGGTGGGGTTTGCTCCAACAGAAATTTGGATTTTGGGTGATACTTTCTGGAGACACTTGGGATAGTCCTTCTTATGAGAAGAATTTGATCAAGGATCAAGCTTACCTGTCATATGTTTTCAAACAAACCCATAAATATTTTATTTTTTCTGTGACAGATATAAGTGGAGATGTCAAAGGAATGTCGTGAGAACGACATGATTGAGATTCATTTGGAGACAAAAAAATCTGGGGAGGCTTCACCATCCCAAAGCACCATGGCCGCAGGCTCTGCCACACGCAGTGCACGGAAAGCTCCAGTAAGGCGGTGAGCGGATGTGGATATGTTCATGGGATTTTGGATTATGATTGGATTATGATTGCAATATTACTGGATATATTGATGGGATATATTGATGGGATAATGGAATATGAAATTTCTATAGGAATTTCCATCACCAACTGATTGGTGGTTGGAACATGTTGGAACATGGTTTTTATTTGTCCATTCAGTTGGGAATAATCATCCTAACTGACTGTCATATTTTTCAGAGGGGTTGAAACCATCAACCAGATTATGATTGAAATATTACCCTCTGGTAATTTGTTACATAGCTATTGAAAATGGCCATTGAAATAGTGGATTTACCTATTGAAAATGGTGATTTTCCATAGTTATGGGACAGTTTACCAGAGGGTACTGGAATATTACTGGAATATATTGATGGGATAATCCACTACTTGATGTATATTTCCAGAATGTGATATTCTTGGAATATTCGTGGAATATTTTTCTGTTACTGAATACATTGATGGGATAATGGAATATGAATGGGATCATGACTTCACATTCTTAGATTTGCATGGTGAAGATGATTTTAAGGCTTATTTTCCCAATGGGAAATCCACTAGAAATGGTGAATCGATTAAGGGAATATGTGTTGTCTTATGTTGGTTCCTTTTTCTCAATTTTTCAGTAATTTTGATACAACTGCTACTAAACTGCATTTTTTTTTGGTGGAAAAACACCTAGTTTTTGGTGGATCTTTGCCCTACCTCTGGGAGTTCTTTGAGGGATATAGACTGGGAATTTCAGGTGGTTTTTAGCGGGGTAAAAAATGGGTTGTTGTTCTGGCCATTAATGGAAGTAGACCAGCTTAAAAGATAAACCTTCTTTGTTTTCAGGGTGTCCAAGATTACAAGCAAACCATGCAAACCGTTTCGTGCAATTGGGAAGGTGAACCAACTGACTCTTTCTACGCTGCTTTCAAAGTTCTCCATCATTAAATGGCCTCTTCCAAGCTCCGATTTGGGCATATACAATAATATATCATATAATGCCAATATGACCAGTCCAATCAGTATAACAAAATATTAAAAATCTATAGAAGAAAATAGGAAAAAACCCCAGCAAAATAACATAAATATATGCAACTATCTCATCCTATGAAATCCAGGCAGACATTGCCCACAAGGCGGTCGGCAGCGCTGGGGCCACCTACGGGTTCCTCAGCTCGAGCCAGAAATCCTCGGGGATCAAACGAACTGTGAATAGGAAGATAACGATGATTTGGTCAGGGGAATTCGTTGGTTCTTATTGAACATTATATATATATTTATTTATTTATTTATATTTATTTATATATATATATATATATTTATTGATTTATTTATTTATTTATGTGGCATTTATATTGCACTTATATGGGTATATGCATATATATATATGAAAATCTATATGGAAATGATCATCTAGAGTAATGATCGATATTTATAAGCGTGGGTTAAAGCAACGTAAGCCAAGCATTGTATCGGGATATGTCGGGATGTTATGGGAATCTTCATGGGAATCCTCATATAACCAGCTTTATATGTCAAGCTGGGTGTGTCTGCAAAAAAAATGGGTGGGCTATGTATATGGTGGTTTCAAACATGTTAAATAATATATGAGATAATCCCCCCTGACTTTCATATTTTTCAAGATGGTTAAAACCACCAACCAGTATATATACTTCCCCAAAGTTTTTGTTGGACCTTTGATCCAGTGGATTTGGGAGTGTAATGAGTGTAATGGATGGCGGCTTGGAAAATCTCCCAGCCCTCCATATATACCCTCTAGGTAATTTGTTACATAGCTATTGAAGCCATGGCCCATAGAAATAGTATAATAGTGGATTTACCCAGCTATAAAATGGTGGATCTTTCCATAGTTATGGGACAGTTTGCCAGAGGGTACCTATTGTTTTTTTTTATGTTTATGCACAGAATGGAAAAGAATGATTTTTCGTGGACCCATTTTTGGTTTACAGTATAGATACGTTTGAAGGTCTCGATATATGACATACATATAGCATATATATATATATATACCATTTGGTTATTTAACATAGCTATGGAAAATCCCTAACATAAATGGAGGTTTATAGCTGGGAAAATCATCTGTTTCTATGGGCCATTTTCATCCATTTTCCATGGCTATGTTTAATAATCAGAGGGTATATATTATGTATGTATACACAGTATAGTTCTATACCAACGATCGCCATATTTTTTCGTTTCGTGGCTTTGAATGGTGAGCCAGGGTCAATCTGAGGATCTGGAAAAACCTTTGCTCCTGGACCCGACTGTTTAAACTGATTACTGTACAGCTGATGTATTTTGACTATTTTGGTTTCTCATCAAATCATTTTAATTCAGTTGTTTGAGTTGTTTCGTCTTTGGGTTCCTTCAAACTCAAGCATTCTCGTCCTGGACGGTTGGGCCATGCCCCCAGGTATTCCAAGAAGTATGCTGAAGGATGGGAGCGAATTTTTGCTCGACGTGCCTTGCACCGATGGACTCAGAACTGAAGGCTGAGTTTCTATAGAAATTTCCATCAAAGTTTGTCGGCGGTCGAGAATGATTGAGGCGATACCCATTTGCGAAAAGAACCAGAATTGGGATGAATTACTAGTTGGTGGTTTGGAACATGGCTTTTATTTTTTCCATATATTGGGAATAATCATCCCAACTGACTTTCATATTTTTCAGAGGGGTAGGTATACCGGTATACCACCCACCAGATTTAGTGTGAGTGCCGAAAATTCTTTGGAAACCTGCCATCACACCTGCACGGTGATGCCTACCAACTTAGCTGGTTGTGGGGGCACCACCTAAGCTGCTGTCTCAACGCACAAACCAAATGGTGATCTAATTAAGCAATATCCCAATTAGTGGATGTTAATCCCAATTAGTGGTGGGTATTAATCCCAATATCTGATTAATATCCCAATGACTTTCCACTAAGCAAAAGAAACCACTGGTCCGGGGCACATTGATGTTAGTCTGACAGAAATCGCACCAAAAGGGAGGTATTGGTACCATGATACTTCAAATTTGTGGATGTTTGAACACATGGTACCATTGCTTACGTACCCCGAAGACCAACGGTTGATCATCATACTCTCCATTCTTGGACAAAGCCATCTTGATAATCACTTGATTGCCCCTCGTTTTGCAAGGAAAAAGCTCAGAAGTCAAGGAGGACCTTTGGAGTGGTGGGATGCCGCCATCTGACGTGTTGAAAACCCAGGGACCAGCCGGTGACCAGCCCAGATACGAGGGACCGGCCCACGATGCCTGAATTTTCTGGAGTTCTGGGAGTTGGATGATGTTTAGCCCAAACATTTGTTGTCTTCCCATCACAAGAGATATATGCACAATAGTTGTGAAAAAGCATTCACCTAATCAAAGAAGATTACTAGCCCTGTGCCATCTAAGATGAATCATATCATTGTCAACGAGAAAAAATCTCCCCATCTGGTGCTTTCTGCTGGTAGAATTACCCTCTGGTAAACAAACATAGCTATTGAAAATGATGATTTATAGTGGATTTGACCATTAAAAATTGTGATTTTCCATAGCAAACTGTTAGTTTACCAGAGGGTACTCAGATACACCGATACATTCACCTGCCCCAGGAGGCTCCTTGAGGCGACCGTGTCTGACCACAGCAATGTTTCACCCGACCCAAATCGACTGCGACCGCGTTCGAGGCGACGACCGCGACTGAGCGACCCAGATGGATTCAGATGGTGATTTTCTATCAGAAGCCCTCCTGATCTGATGATATGCCAGCTGTGTCTCTTGACTTCTGGATCTTCTATGATCTTCTATGGGTGACTCCCGAATCAGGGAGTCTGAAGACGGAATGCCTGAACTCCAGAAGTCCATTGTGCTTGGAAAATGCGAAAATCATCCAAAATGCTGGTTTTTCTTGAAATCAAGGTGACTCAGTGATGACTCAAGGTTCAAGTGTGAATTTTCTTCGAAAGTAAATTCCCTTCCATGTTCAGCCAAAGGACTTGATGTTTCTTTTGAGGTAAGCCGCATCAAGATGGCCAGCTTCGAGCGCGCCGCAGCGTGGACCCAGAAACCAATCCTCTTGCGATCTTGAAAAAGTTGACTGAGCTGACGGTTCCTACCAGTGCATCTCTTGAGGTTTCAATGGTACCCTGATATAAATTTACTTTGTTTTTGTTTACACATTTGGATTCCAATAGCTGTTCCCCATGCTCCAGATCCGATGATTCAAATATGTTTTATTTGCATGTTTAATACGTTTTATATTAGATGTTTTTTAAGGGAAGAAATTTATACCTGGGTCACTGCGAAGGGTCGGTGCTATCGGTCAGAGTGAGTGTTTCGAAGCATGTTCGTATCGTATCCATCACGTTTGATTTCCTCTCTACATCCACTGAATAGTTTTGAATGACTTGATTTTTTCCAAACGACTTGTGGCACCAAGAGTCATCCTTATGCCTGTCCAAAATGGTTGCTACCCAAAATCCACCCAAGCTGATGCATTTCTGACTGCACATCTTAGCACCACCCCTCCATGTGTTTTTTGGGTTATCTTCCATCGATTCAACCAAGCCCCCAGGTCAGTGAGCCAATGATGGTTCATGAGAGCCCCATAAAGATGGCAAAGATTCACCCCAAAAAAAAACTCGTGGCCAAAGTTCTTTCTTTGCAGTTTGTTTTTGCTCCTCAGCTGCACCCCATCCCCGCCACCATGGCCCTGAACTTCGTCCTCCCCAGCGCCACGGCCCCCGCCACGGCGGTCACCGCCTCCCCCGCGACCTCCGCGCGCCCTGCCGCGACGGCCACGACGTCGACGTCGTCGCAGACCGCGACGCTGGGCGCCGTGGCAGCAGTGGCTGGCCTGGCGATGCGGAAGAGGAACCGCAGCAAGGAGCGGAATGGGGATTTGGTGAGGAGACCCGAGGAAAATGGATGGATTTGGATGGATTTGGATGGATTTGGTGAGGGTCATGGAATATTGTATATAGTCTTGATTATATTCTTGTACTGTATACAATAGTGTTATGTATTGTTATATAATCTTGTAGAATGATGTGGAGGAGAGGTGTGGCGGGTCAAACCTTGGGTCCAGCGTGGGGGATTTAACATTGATTTTGCCATGATTTTGTGAATAAAAATATGGGGAAATTGGTTGAAAATCTATCATCGAATCCTGTGAATTTTCAATGTCCATTCATATCCCCAGTTTATGACCGCATCGATGGTTTTTGTGCTTTGCACACTACCTAAGTTTAAGGAGTTCTAAGATTTGAGCTCTGGTGCATATCCACATTTTTGGAGTCTACCCGAGTCTACCCTCCAGTAAACTAACGCAGCTATGGAAAAGATTCATGTTTAAGAAGTAAATCATCTACAACTGGATCATGTTCCATCGGTATGTCAAATGTTAAATTACCAGAGGGTAAGTCGTTTTTTTTGGTGGGGTCTCAGTGTTTGGAGCTCCAGCTCTCTATCTTTCGTCAACCCTATGCATCTGAAGATGGCTACGTTCCCATGAAAATTTGGCCATTGGGAGGCAGCCAGGTTGCCTTCCGCACCCAGATATTTGATTGTTGGTCATATATCCCATGAAGTCTCGTGAAAAATGATCCCCTGGTTGGTGGTTTGGAACATGGCTTTTTTATGCTTTTATGACTTTCCATATATTGGGAAGAATAGTCCCAACTGACTTTCATATTTTTCATTTTTCCATCGTATTAGGAATTTCATCATCCCAACTGACTTTCAGTCCATCATTTTTCAGAGGGATTCAAACCACCAACCAGTCCCTATCAAATATATTTGAAATCTCCCATGAAATCCCGCGATATGAATATTCCAATATATCATAATAATCTCCCATAACATCCTAGAAATATCCCATGAAATCCCGGGAGATCATCCTAGAAATCTCCCATGCTGCGCCAGATTTCTCGCAACTTCTCGCTGCAGATGCCGGCGCTCCCGGTCACTTGATTGCAGGGAGTGAATTGAAGCCAAATGACTTTGTATGAAACTGGGAAACCCCTATAATTTGATGCTTTATTGTAAGTTTCCCTATTAAAATGACATCATGAACAGAATTGATATGTGTTGTTTTTGGTTGTTCATCCAAGAAAACCAGTTGACAAATATGAGTCTCATGAATATACAAAAAGCACGAAGTCGATTAGGAAATCGGTGAGGTGTTTGCAGGTTGATAGAGTTAACATATGTTGATCAATCTTGACGAAACATCTTGAATAGAAAATGAATGGAAAGGATATGTACCTATATCTGATGTAATCTGCACAAGTTTTGAGTGTTACCAGGCTGCACCGCCAGAGGCTTTAGAGCTTCTGAGAACTGATTTTTAATGGCATAAATTCTTTTGTTTTAATGGCAAACTCTCAGTGATGGTTTTTTCGTCTCCAGTTCCGAATTCCCAGATTTCGGCCATAGCCTTCCGAATTAGATCATGCTTGAATCCGTTGAATCAGCATTTTGGTTGAGAATTTCTCATCTAGATCCATTATATAATAAAGAGAAAAAAAAATGAAATATATATATATATATATATATATTATAGATAGTTAGATAAGATTAGATTAGTGAGATAAGATTAGATTAGATTAGATTAGATATATAGAGAGTCCATCAAATATCCGATAGTTTGTTGTTATTCAATGGACATCCCATGGCATCCTTCCATATTTCCCCATGTCTTCTCGTTGCCAACTTCTCCCCATGAGTTTGTTTTCTAAATGATCTCTATATACAGATTCTATATCCCATGAAATATCACCATAAAGTGTATATGTACCCTTTGGTGATTTGCCCTAGCTATGGAAAATCACCATGTCTAGTGGGTAAAACATCATGAATCATCCACAAATGGACCATTTTCCATAGCTATGTTAAATAACCAGATGGTCTATATATATATGTATACGTATTATGTACCTATACATCCCATGATATTTGATGCCTTGTTGTTATGCCCTATGGTAACGTATCTGGTGATTATTTTATGGTTATTTTATGGCTGATGTGGTAAACCCAATCATAAACCTACCATTTAGGGGATGGTTTATGGCATTGAATTTTCCACATTACTGCTGATAACCCGGGATGTAGTGGTGAGTGAATGGTGATTTTATGGCAGTTTAATGGGATATAATTAGTTGTTATTTAATGGCAATTAAAACCCTAATATAATGGAGGAAAAACAATGATACTCTGTCATTTGTTGTTACCCCAATTATATTTGCGGGTCATTTTATGGTTATCCCATGTCTTACCCTCTGGTAAACAACATAACATTATGGAAAATCACATTTTTTTATGGGTAAATCCTCTATAAATGACCATTGTCAATAGCTATGTTTGTTTACCAGAGAGTAATATGATGGTTCATACTAAACATCGACTAAACCATCTACCTGGTCGTCCAGGTCTTGAATTTTCACCCATGTCCGGCTACTATGGTGGTTTCCAAAAATATGGGCTACCCCCAGTTATCATCCAGCTAAATAAACCAGAGGGTATATACAAAATGGAGGTATATTAGCTATATATATTAGCAAAATGGATGGTTTATTTATATCGTTTCATGTATGTTGCAAATGAACCATCCAGCTATTCCCCCCATGACTACAGCTCCATATCTGCCCAGCTCCGGGGAAGGCATCGTCCATTCTCCCATCCCATGATTGGTGGTTGATGATGACCAGCGGGAATCTTACCCCCATGACTATGGAACGCTCATGAAATCTCCTGGTTGTTGGTTGAACCACCAGAATCACCCATGATTACCCTCTGGTTATGTCAACAGAAATAGCTATTGAAGCCATGGCCCATAGAAATAGTGGATTTTCCCATCTATAAAATGGGTGATTTTCCATAGTTATGGGAGAGTTTACCAGAGGGTAACCACCATGATTGATGATCCATGACATTCTATGATCCCATCCCATTCACAACCATGATTCAGATGGTTTATCTTCAGTTAATGATTGATAAGTTGAACTAATTATATCCCGTTAAATAATGATCAGATTCACAACCACCATGATTGATAAGTTGATGATGGTTGATGATGGTTTATCCCATGAACATTCAGAAACCGGTGGATGCATGGCGGTCGATGCAAGCATCCCCAAGAAGAATTAACCTATGATGAACCTAAATTAACCACCATGATGGTTGATGATGGTTAATACTAAACATGGACTAAGCCATTCTCCCATGATGAAGCACCGGTTGATGGCTTATTAATCTTATTTTTGATTGTTAATCACTAAACATATGGTATATAACATTATATAACATTATATAACCATATATAACCAATAGAAAAACCACCGGTTGATGCTTACAAACCTAAATTCACCACCATGATGGTTGATTGCTATTATTGATTATATCCAATAGAAAACCCTTCGAAAAACCCAGCGGGTTGATGCCATGGCCCTCCCTAGGCCATGCCCTTTATGGTTCCCCCCAAGAAGACGGTGGTCATCACCGGCGCCTCCAGCGGCCTGGGCCTGGCGGCGGCCAAAGCCTTGGCGGAGCAGGGATGGCAGGCCGAAAAATGAACGGTCATCCCGCAACGACGTGGAGGAAAAGGGTGGGAAAATTCCATGAAAAATCCATGAACATGTATGAAAAATCCATGAAAAACCATGAAAAACCAGGAAAATCCTATGAAAAACCATGAAAAATGAAGTACTGAAGTGAAGTGGCTGCTACTTCACCGTAAAGATATCGTGAAATCATGTAAAGTTGGCTGTCTTGTGTGGTCTTTGCATCAGAAATCAAGCGTCAATCAAGATGTTTGAGTTTTCTTCGGGGAACTTAAGAGATGTGGGCGAAGTTTCTTTGTTGAGAACCTGTGTGTATCGGTTTGATAAAATATTGTTGATGCGGATAATTCACGGGGATAAATAAGGGGAATGATAACCAACAGTATAATATAAGGGGCGCAACAGCATATGATATGAGTAATATTCACGGGGATATAAGGGGAAGGATAACCAACAGTATATGATATGGGTAATATACATAATTATACATATATATATATAATATGTACCTGTGTATACCTATTTGTACTTTCGAGGAGATCGTGGATCATGTTTGTTTTCAATGCACAGCGTGATCTTTGTTACGCAGACGCTTTTCAAGGTGGCCAGACGCAAGCTCGAGCTGTATGACATCCTTCCAATCATGCCACCGGAAAAGCGTCGATGCTCAGGGAGCCATCGCGAAATTCCGAGAGACACTGGATCAGAAGATCACATCCGACTCGGCTCTCCAACGAAGTTGCCTGCCGGAACACCCGGCAAGCCGAACAGCTCCAAGGTGGACTGGGCCCAAGGGCAATTCACAGCGGAACAGAACCGCTGCCATGAGCAAACCCTTCTACCAGCAAGCTTCAATCATCACATGGGACCTAGACATGGCTCTTCTCTTGTGGATCTTTTGATCAGATCATATTTTCGGTTGATCATTTACTGTACACATGCATTTATTGATGGTAAATCTATGTAAATCTCCATTTGTTCTTGCGTGTACCAGATTGTTCGTAGCAATATTGTGTTGGTTCAATGGTAAAGCCTCGCAGTATGCCATGTTTGGGGTTTAAACCATCTTAAATCCCATATTACTTCAATCATTGACATCCATTTAGATCCATTTAGATCCATTTATATAAATCCATGTAAATCCGCTCAAATCCTATAAGTTTGGATGGTTTAAGACAGGATTTAGCCACATGAAACAACGTCCCCTTGTTGGTTTTGCCACAGGTGGTCATGGCTTGCCGCGACTTTCAGAAGGCTGCAACTTGGCCATGTGCAGGTGAGAGTCAGCGAGAGTGGGAATTGTTTTGGAAAATCCACCAATTGTTTGTAGGTAGCAGCTGATAAAAGCTGTTAATACTGGTCGTAGCTATAAAATAGGGATTTTGGGTAGCCATTTTTGTATACATAGCTATGTTAGTTTGTTTTGGAAAATCTACAGTAAACTAACATAGCTATGGTAGCTACAAAAAGATGATTTAGCTAGTAAAAATGGTAGATGATTTTTGATTAGATGATGGAACATAACTATGATGGCCCATGATTTTAGAGGATTTAGCTAGCAAAGAAGTGGTGATGGAACATAGCTATGTTCCTAAATCATGTTGATCATCTCTGGGCATATCTGGGCCATTTTCCATAGCAAACTGCAAGAAATCACGGTGGTCTTCACCAAGCCCTATGGCTTCACGTTTTCCCAACTTCGGCCAAGGAAAAGGCGGCCAAAGAAGCTGGCATGGACCCGGAGAACTATCAGGCTCATCGTTGGGTAGCCATTTGAGCAGATGTTGCACTGCAAAAACATCACCGATATCTCACGATTGTTTGGGAAGCCTGAGATTTTGTACTCGCAATGTGTGAATCCGGGCATGACATGGAATTGATGAACATCAGTGAATGTAGAGTTGTTTTAACATCAAATGGTGCCAGTGGCAGGTTCCTGAAAGATCACTGAAACCATACTTCGCGCTCCGATTTGGGCAGGTGATGCACTGCGATTTGGCCAGTCACTCGTCGTTCACGAGCTGATGGCTTGCAAGTCCTGAAGCCCATGACTTGAAGGTTTTAGATGGTGGTAATCGGGTAATCCTACTTCAACTATCATAGACTGTGTCAAGCCTAATAGCCCCCAACATAAGCCCCAAACATAGACTATAAATTACTATAATTCAATCTATAATTTATAGACTATCACCCCCAACATCACCGGGATGAAGGGAGCACCGAGGCAAGCAGAGCGTACGGAATTTTGTGCAAACCTTCCGCACGCAGTATCAGTCCTTGGATGTTCCTTGGATGTTTACGAAGCAGCGAGGAGTGAATGACTGCCTGAGTATCGTCTGGATTTTAAGCAGGAAAATTGAGGGCTCAACGGCTCAAGATTCAACATGCCATGATGTGATAATTTCAAATCGTTTGTCAAGAAGGGGGTTCCAAGAAACCACTAACCGGATCACCAAGAATGCTGGACACTCTAGAAAAGTGGGATGGTCTACTGTACCGTGACCAAAATCCGTGTTCGGATATATCCATTGTGTTTGGATTTCCCTCAATGGGATGGATGACCATAATACATCATAGAGCCCCATTTTTATCCCATCTGGTCACCTTCTCCCCCTACAGGCCTTGGTCTGCAATGCGGCGGTCTATTTCCCCAACGCGCACAAGGAGGGCGTCTTCCTGCCGGGCCTCTTCCCCGGTGGCGGACCCCGCTGGAGCGCCGAAGGTCCGATCCTCCTGGAGGATGGCTGGAATCTGGAAATGAATGGAACATTAATGAAGAAATGGCATTTAGAATAGGTTAAAATCCATGGTAAAGGGGGAAAAAACACGAATATAATGAGGGATTTGCTAAAAATCCATTCCAGAGGATAAACATCCCTTTTGGCCATCCATTTCTCAGGGGTATCCAAGATTCTCCATGGGTGGAGCAACATACAGCAACTGCAGGCTGTCAGAGCCATTTCTTTCCCGTCCGAATTTGTGGACTTATCATGTTTGAAAAATTCAATGGTCTGAACTTGAGAGCACAAGCATATACTCCAAATCTGGTCGGTGAGACTATTCTGGATCATTTTCATGTTGTCCAATGCATCAAAAATGTATCCCACAATAGTGGAAATATCTCCATGCTTAGAAATCACAATCCGCATATATTTGTTCCCCCATTGATACATCCTTCGTGTCTCAGCATCATGCCCCACAAGGGGCGGAACCTCAGCCTGGCAGGTCACGAAATGAGTTTTGCGGCGAACTACTTGGGCCACTTCTTGCTGTGTAACCTGCTACTGGAGGAGTTGGTGGGGTGAGGGAGGTTCGTGACAAGCCCTCTTCATCCAAAAAGATACTTAAGTTAGTAGAATCCCGTTCTAAAATGTTCTAAAGTTGTGATGAATTCTGATAAAGCTATCTGAATCCTCCTGACATTTAGTGATAAAGTACACTTTCGAGTTCTTTTAAAGGGGAGTGCCAATCTTCAATGCTTGGCCGGTGAAGGAACAAAAAGGAACCATTGCGTAAGCAGTTCAAGTCTCGCACGGGCTGTACATTCCGTTGGAAGGATGTCATGGTGCTGTGTTTTTGGACTTGCGCCAGAGGTGTCAATGGTAAATGATCGCCACAGGAAGGGGAAATAGGCCATTTTATCTCTGGTTGGTGGTTTGGAACATGTTTTTCCCATATATTGGGAATTTCATCATCCCAACTGACGAACTCATATTTTTCCGAGGGGTTGGTGGCTCAACCACCAACCAGGTTATTAACCATCATTAACCATATAATAACCATATATTAACCAGTATTAACAGTATATTAGCCATATTTTTCAGAGAGGTGTTGTCCGGTGGGGATCCCCACTGACATGGGAAACAGCTAAAAATTCAGCGTATTACAACGCTGGTTTGTTTGTTGCTTGGCAGGTGTTGTCGCTATGTTCCTAATGGTACCCTCTGGTTATGACTAACATAGCCATGGAAAATTTTAATGGCCCATTTATAGATGGTTTACCTATTAAAAACGGTGATTTTCCATGGCTATGTTAAATAACCAGATGGTATCTAATGGTACAGACATGGAAAGACTGTCCTAGCTACTCAGCTGCCTTTGACAATGGGATGTGCAGTGAGCTCAATCACCGGTGACGTATCGAAAAAAAAAAGTGTTTGAAGGGACATGTTTCGCTCATGAAGATCTTCAAAGGACCGTTTTGGCAGAGTTTTGCCACTTTCATTATGCCAAAGATATTCAAAAACTGACTCCCTTACATGCAAAATCGCCAGTCACTGCCTTTTTTGGTTTGCTTGTTTGCCAAATATTCTGGAGAACCGCCAAAGAAAGAGTTCTTCACGCATGTTAATGGGTACGGCCTAAAATATCCTATTATATGTGGCATGAATTATATGTTCAGGTTGCCTTGTACCTTGGCACTTGAAATTTTGGTCACGCCTTGCGATTCCTCACCCTTCCTGTTCTGTTTTATTAGCCACTTCCCTAGCCACTTCCCTTTGGATTAAATCTTGCGACACTACAATTATCTCAGAATGATGTGCATTTTCTGCATGTTCTTATGGTATACCAACTCTTTTTGTGCGCTCATCGCTGGTTGGCCCCGGTCTGACCTTCATCTGTCCATTCACCTTACGGATCAATCCATTGATGGGAGTTCATGGATCCACCAAAACGAGTCCCGTGGGATGAAGGACCACATACATCCACATACCCCATACACCAGTATTGATTATAGCTCATGTATCCGATGCTGATTGGTCGTTTGGAACATGGCTTTTATGACTTCCATTTCATATACTGGGAATGGAATAATCATCCCAGCTGACTACTGTAATATGTTTCAGAGGGGTAGGTATACCACCAACCAGGTGGTTTGGCACCCCTTTTTCCCCAGTCACACTTTGCAATGATGCCCTACAGCCCTAATGTTGGGACAGTAGCTACAACGTCCCCTAATCCTGTGGTGTCCTTATGCGCAAACACATCGTTTCGCCCAACATAATGTTTTGGTTTAAGATGTTTTAGGGTTTAAGAATTATGGTTTTAGGATGTTTAAGGATGTTTAAGGATGTTTTTTGTGTTTACGGGTTTTCCTTGATTTTCGTATGGTTTTTGGATGTTTTTGGACTTTAGGGTGTAGGGTTGAAGATTTCGGGTTTTCTGGCTTTAGTATGATAGGGTTCAAGATGACTTGCGCAATGTCGCACAGGTCCCCTAGCTGAGCTTTCCAGGAATTTCAGCATGACCCATAATTTACATTAATTTACAATGTCTTCAGAGTTCCTCGGGCAAAACCAGGTGTTTGGCCGTATTCTTACTATGTTAACCCCGTTTTCTGCCGGAGCAAACGTAATGGTTGTTATTGTATGGTACTGTAGGATCCCATGATATACACAGGTGTCCATAAATCTTGGAGAGTTCCCACAAAGGACCTGAACCACTGGATACTCTTAGCCGGGCTGTGTCAATATCACAAACATGCACAAGGATGTTTTGAAGTTGAAGGAACAGAGATATCAATATCATAGAATTATCTGCAAGCTATATCTACCATCAAGATCTACCATCAAACATCTACCATATATATACAAATATTATCAAATATTAAATTATATTGTATTATATATTATTATATTATATTTTGTTATATTATGTTATATTATATTGTATTATATTATATTATATTATGTTATATTATATGATTTTATATTATATTATATGTTCTTATACTAAAATTATATATCATTATACTATATCATATTTTATTCTGATATATATATATATATGTATATTCCAGCCTTCCCTATTCTAGGCTCCCCACCTTCGTCAGATCCAGGACCTGAAGAAGAGCGCTCCTCGCGGCACCGCGCGATGCGTCATCCTGGGCACCGTGACGGCCACGGTGAACGGCTCGGAGCTGGGTGGGATGATCCCGCCGCTGGCGCACGTAGGACCCCGGGGATGGGGCCCGGGGATGATGGGGGTGGGGATGACGGGATGGGATGGGGATGATGGTTGAAAAATCTGGCTTTGAGATGGTGTCGTTTTTGTTGGGGGTGATTTTTGGAGTGATTTTTCAGGATTTTTTTCGGTTTTTTGGGGTGATTTTGAGATGGATTTAAGTGAAGTTGATGGAACCCTTGATATTCTGAAACAACACCATTTCCATTGTCCAAGTGTGGGAGTAAATCAACCTTGAATCTTGGTGGTGTCTCTGCGGAGTCGTTTCCAGTGGCACAATCATGGGCAATCATGGTTATGTTTGAAAATTAGGAAATTGGCATAAGTTAACACCCAGTTTATGGCAATGTTGATGGGATGAATGCTGGTTTTTTAAAAATGAATGTGCTGAGGTGTCCAATGATTTTCAAACAAACCTAAAAATCAGCGTGTGTCAAAATAAAAAACCCAGTGCTGACAGACACAAGTCATATTTACTATGAGTTCATGGAGTGCCCAGTTACAAAGACTTGGTTGAAGGCAAAAAAGTGCAGGAGACCATGAGGTTTAACAAGTTTAACTATGGATTTCTACATATTTCTACCATCAATACATTAAATGACATTGGGAAACCCCAAATTTTCCCACTTTCGGGGACGATTCAACTGCCGGAAATTGATAGACGGACAAAACTAGGGTTTTGCCTTGGTTTCACTGCAAAAAACAACTTTTCCGTGGTTTTCCCAAGGTTTTCGATGTGTTTTTCACTTAATATTTGAGAAAGCAAAAACATGCAAAAACCATCATAGAATTCCCGTAAACCTATCCATTGATACTCCAGCAGCGGCCAAGTTGGGATGCAGAATGGGGTCCCCCGCAGGAAACTTTGAGGGCTTGGAGCAGGGCATGAAGGCGACAAGGGGGGAAACTGGTGGTGATGATGGGATGGAAATGGTCACGACTATCCTCCAGTAAATTCACAGAGACCCTGCCAGTTGTCGGGCTTGGAGGAGGAGTTTCCACTCAACATTGGTGATTTTCAGGGTCGAACTGTGAATTTACCAGAGGGTACTGTGCAACGTTGATATGAGTGTGAATATTGATGATAGGGAAAGAATGTGTGTATGAATGGAATGTTGCTGGAATACCAATAGGGTTAGCATGGGTAATGTGGGAAACCCAATGCCATAAAGCTACCATTTGGGGATGATTGTGACCACCCATTTGTAGTGATATTGGGGATGGTTCAATTCTTGGGTTTACCATGGTTTACCGTGAATCATCCCCTACCCCCCTTTGAAGATATCCTAGAAACCATGGTTTAGCTAGGGGTAAAGTCACATCTTTGAGACGAAATCATATTGTTTCTATGTACTTTCCAGCCCTTCTGAAATTTCCCAAATCTCTTAGTTTAATTCATTCCCATTTATAAGTGGTTTCAGTTTCGCCCGCCCTAATCTTGTTGCTGAAAAAATCCCTTGAATGGCCGTTATCTATACCATCTGGTTATTTAACATAGCCATGGAAAGATCCACCCATTTTTTAGAACGGTAAACCATCTATTTCTAAATTCTATGGGCCATTTATTCCATGGCTATTGTTAGTCATAACCAGATGGTATCTTAATGATCTCCCCATTTCCACCAGATTCATCCCCATGAGGCGCCAGTGACCATGCTGGATGGTGGGGCCTTCGATGGTGCCAAGGCGAAGACCAGCACGCCGCGCTTAAAATTATGGCTGGTTTTTCATGGGAAAACCATAGGAAAATATGGGGAAAACCACTATAGATCTTATAAATAGAGGATAATAGAGGTATATAGCTGGGATTGTCATCTTTGAAATGGGGGATTGAAAAAACCAGTGTTGAAATAGTTACCCTGAAAAAGATGCTGAAAAGGTTCAACGTATCACTGTTGTTTGGTTGGATTTTACAAACTTTGGCATCTTTTTCACGGGGTACCATACATGTCATACATATTCATGGCATGTTTATGCCATGTTTTTGATATCATGCCATACCAGATCATATCATCATACGACTAGTTGCTCTTGAGCAACAGAGGTCCAAAATGTTGGACGTGCCCAAAGAGGAACAACATGTTTACATGGCGCTACATCAGCTGTTTGGGACCTCGTGGACTGAATCTGGGAATTGGGTAACTATTTCAACACTGGTATATACCTCTATTTATAAGATCTATAGTAAAAGATGACAATAGAGGATAATAAGAGGTATATACCATTTCAAAGATGACAATCCCAGCTATATACCTCTATTAGTCTATTATCCTCTATTTATAAGATCTATAGTGAACAAGACAAACGGCAAGCTGAAGTGCGCACAAGCTAAACTTCGGTCCGAAATTGCCCAAGTTGAGTGGCCAAGTGTGGGTGGGAGGTTCGTCTAGATCGGCAAAGTTAACTCCCCAAAGAGTGATTATTCATGCAGATCGTTGTAAGTATTCATGCAGATCGTTGTAAGCCACAATAGGAACAGCTATTAGCAGCTATTACTCTCCTCAAAGTTTGCTGCAAAACCCCCCATTGAATCAAGATGAGTTTCCGATTTACGAAAACCTCCATTGAGTTCGGGGATGTTGCATAGTTTCCACTAGTTTCCACTAGTTTCCTCGGACTTTCCCATTGAAACCCTCCATGTTTGATGACTTTACCGGGTCAGAGCCAGGCCTATAAAGACAGCAAGGTCTGTGACGTGATGTTGATGAAGGAACTGCACCGTCGTTTCCACAAGGAGACGGGGATTGGTACGCTTGGGACATGCTGGGACAGCTGGTGGAGTCTTGTGACCGATGTACCCTCTGGTTATGTCAACAGTTTGCTATTGAAGCCATGGCCATTGAAATAGTTGATTTACCCAGCTATACAATGGTGATTTTCCATAGTTATGGGGCAGTTTACCAGAGGGTAATAATATGATGTAATGATTGTTGGAAAGCAAAGGAATGATGTGAGCACATGGCATTTGGAATCATCTCGATATAGACGGACATTGATGCTGCACAGGAGACATGCGGAAACAGATTGAACAACAAACGCATATTTCTTTCAGGTGCGAAATGTTCTTAGCCTCCAGTAAACTAATATAGCTATAGTTTTAGTTGCCTGTTTTAGTTGATGATGACCAATTCTATCCTATTCAAATGATGGTTTTCCAGTTCGCCAGTTCTGTTGGAGTTCTAGAGGGCGTGAACCAATATGCAATTAATATCCCATGACGATTCCATTAAGCCTAAACTAACATAGCTACGGAAAATCACCATTTTTAATGGGAAAACTCACTATAAATGGCCATTTTCAATAGCTATGTTAGTTTACCAGAGGGTATTAACCATGGGACATTAACCATCTGGAACTTATCCATTATATCAATGGGATTTAACTGTTGGCTTATCCATTATTTCCCCATTAACCCCCCAAAATCACCATAACATCTTCCATGTTTGATACTCATAGTCGTTTGCTCGCATGCCTGCCAGGAAACTGGCATTGTCTTTACGTCTCCCGGCATGCGAAGTGCCAATGGGAATGGAATGGATTCTGGGATGGTGAAGAGAAGAAGTTCCACTTTGAAAAACTCAATTTGGAACTGATAGTCAAAGTGGAAGTCACTGATAGTCATCCTACTCAAGTCCTGGTTTCAAAGTGGAAGTCACCGATCCTCAAGTTCTTTCATGAAACTGCAAGATATTCCAGGCAACCAGACTTTTGGGGCGGACTAAGATGTAATATTTGCCCATCGTTCTATTTTGGTTGATCTCCTCCATGTTCATGATGAAATATGTGTTGAATCCACCCATCCAAAAACTGGTTGGTGGTGACTGGAACATGGCTTTGATTTTTCCATTCAGTTGGGAATTGGGAATATGTTATCATCCCAACTGACGAACTCCATCATTTTTAAGAGGGGTAGGTCAACCACCAAGCAGCTTATATCTGATGATATTTGGGAGTGAAACGACAGTGTCAACTGTAGATGCTTATGGTTTTCCCATGGGATTTGATATGGTCCACCGTGAACCCGCGAAACGAGGTCGTTGTATCCAGGCTGCATCGCAGAAACGGGACTTTTCCGTGAGCACTATCCGGTCTCTTGGCGTTTTAAGGACTGGTGATGGTTATCTTCGATTTGCAAATATCTCAATCTATTAAAGTTAATTAATTGTTAAATATATATATATATATATACTATACTGATCTATACTGATATACTGTGTACTATATATATAATTATACACTATACATTATATATATACACATGTACATATTATATATATAATAATAGGTCTATATCTATGATAATAGGTCTATATCTATGATTACACATTATAATCGTATGGTTGGCCCAAGATGTGTGAAAGAAGGCCTAATTTCGCAGAAAATCTGCACCGAGATGAGATTAATCCCACTCATCCCACTCATCCCATCAATCCCAGTAGCTGCTGTAAATTTAGTCCAATTAATCCTATTGGTTGTAAACAATGGGGAAAGGAACAGGGACACAAACAAGGTTAGCCAGAAATTTTGAGGCCAATTTTTCCCAGGTACCGAACACCTGTCAATCAATCAGCCCTGTTGCTGCTTAAATCCCCCAACATAGGGCTGTTGTTTGAGGAGCCCCATGTAACGCCATTATATGTGTATTGATGAATATTAGATACCCCATGATACTCGGATGAATATCACTAAGTCACTAAAATGAACAGAATCCGCGGTTTTAAAACGTTCCCTTTGATTTTGACCCGCTGGTCTCCTTGGAGGTCTTCCAAAATCTCTTCCCCGCGTTCCACAAGACGGTCACCAAGGTGGGCCGTGTTCACGTGAAATGTCTGAGATTTGATGAAGGGGAAGTGAATTGAGCCGTGAGCCATGAACAAAATACCCTGGTTTTTAGTGATTGCTATAATAGCGATTATACATGATTATACTACCTGGTGCAAACTGGGGATTATGAACTGAAAAAAAAAGAATTGTCAGATTCGTGCATTGAATGTCATGGAATTATTCCGATTCATTCAATCATACACCATGATCTCAGATCCAACCGATGACATAGCTAAGAGATGCTAATAGGTTGATTACCCAGGACCATAACCCGTCTGATTGGTGGTGTCAAATCTGTCTTATTTTTTGCCTCAGATGATGATTCCAATTGACCAAAGTATCAGAATCCAGATGGGTTGAAACATGTTGAAGCCGCGTTCACCGGTCATGTCATCGCTAAAATTAAGGTGGGAGCACCAAAAATAACTCGCCAACAATCGATCATAAACTACCGTCAGGCATCCCGCCTCAGTCAGAAATGTCATGCTTTCCGTATCTTTTTGTCTTTGATTTGCTGAGTCAATGATGATTTTCTCCCAAGAAATGCACTCCTTGGGAAATCGATTGAGGGAATATTTGGATGTGGGTCAAAATGGAAGACCTAGGGGACCACAGATGTTAGTCTAGTTTAGTATTAACCATCCAATTGTTGGGGTACCTAATTTTGACCCATACCCATTTGTTGGGAGGCTCCTTGAGCAAATCCAAGTTGTCCTGAAAGTTTCTGTGCCATGACAGACCAGTGGTGATCACTTTGTGTTCCCTTGGTCAACTTGCCTCAACGAGGCCTATGTGAGCCAAGAGGAAGCCGGAAAACGCCACTTGGATCCACTTGGTATCCACCATTCACAGAGTTCTTATTTGGTGATGGATCGAATATGATCAGTTTATATGAGCAGTTTATCCATAGTTTGGTAGTTCTTCCGATCCATAAATCCACCTTATTGGGTGATTTCACCATGCTTTGAATGTGTTTGTCCCTTCTGCTTCTGGATAAGTGTCATACTTCAAGGTTAGTTTTGTCCATATCCAGAGATATGATTAATTCATATCAATTCCCTAACGTCGTATGCATATACTCCATGGAATTCTGATAGCTATCAATTTCACGTTTACAAATTCGGAAATCTTCCTGGATTTTCCAAGATGTTCCTGGATTTTCCAGCATTTTCCAAGGTCTACAGGCCGGATTCCCCGGCAGTTGCGGCTCAGGTTTGGCCGCCGTGGTTGCCGACGACCGCTATGGCACCAGCGGCAGCTACTATTCCTGGGAGGGCGAGGCACGCGGGGAGGAAGCTGCTTCAACGATTCTGCCAGAATTGTTTGAAGGGAACATTTATCCTCTGGTAAATTAACATAGACCCTGAAAATCACCCATTTTTAATGGAAACTAATCTTCCAACCCCGACAACTGCCAGGGTCTATGTTAATTTACTGGAGGGTAAATGAAAACCCCAAGCTCCAAGAAAATTGAGACAAACCAATCCATCTTTCAACGGATGATTTGCGTTTGAAACCTTGTTTTTCCCATTGGAAACGGGTGGTTTCCTGTAAACATTCCCTTTAACATTCTTTAACCAATCCATTCAGATTACCAACTTTGTTCAAATTCTTAGAAAAAATGCCGACTTAAGATGAGTTTCCAGTACTACACTGTATCTACATGTATCTACATCATTCTACATCATCTGGTTGTATATATGAAGATGAAAGCAAAACTGCGATCGTATATGATCACATGGTTTCATGGACATGCGCTCACGAGCTTCTGGCTACGAAACCGCTTACTTCGGATCTTCGGCATCAGCGAGTCGTTCCCTGAATGTTGGGGTTCTTGGGAAATCATGTGACTTTCCCCGGAGCTTCAGAACGAATCCGTGTTGAACATAAAGGATGTTCTCACCCTCATTCAGAACAACTTCAGCAGTGGCTTCAACTGGTTGGAGATGAAAGCAATTGAATCATAGAGATGCTGCGGTGTGTAGGAAACTTACAGTAGTCTCTTAGTAGGTCCTCTTCAGCGCAGACTTCAACCTTCCACATTGAGCCACATCATTGTCTCATTGAATCATGTTTACAGGTTTGGGTATTGAATTGAGTTCGAAATTTAAACTGATTGACGGTGATGTATTCATTTTGGTGCTTTGGAACAGAGATGGTTTGACAGTTTGACATGGCAGAGTGGAAAGTGCCAGGAGACCTTCCCCTTTCCTCCAGCTTCCCTTCTTACTTGGCTTGTTGGGGTCTTTCCATGTCTTTCGCATGTTCAATTAAAGTAGGGTTGCAAACTGTTGCAGACACTTTGCGGATCTGGTTTCGTGGCCTTAAATTACGGTAGAACCGTGATTGAGTAGCTCAGTTGTTTCATGCTTTGCCACACAATGGATGGGGAAAAATATTACCCTCTGGTAAACTAACATAACTATGGAAAATCACCATTTTCATTGGGAAAATCCACTATAAATGGCCATTTTCAATAGCTATGTTAAATTACCAGAGGGTACTCAAAATTGGCCATGGTTGGAAGGCAGGTACTGCCACGATGTTTTGGTTTTTCGGTATTTTCCCTACTTGGGATGATTTACTTACTTGGCCGGGTGTCCTCATCATTATCTCATCCCATTAGCCTCTGGTAAACTGTCCCATAACTATGAAAAATCACCAGTTTTCATGGGTAAAATCCACTACAAATGGCAATTTTCAATAGCAAACTGTTTGCTTACTGGAGGGTATATCCCAGTTGTCATAACATCCCCAATAGTTCGTTGATAATTATTGCTTGTGCTTACAATGATTATATCGGTTTATATTGGGAATATATCACGACATTTTTGTCTCATAGTAGAATACAGTGGATCCGAATTACTGTTCCAGATCCATCCATATACAACAGTAGGGCGATACAATAATTACAAAATTATCATGGTATTATACCACAATATTGATCCTCCTTCAAATTTTAGCTACGTAAAGGGGAGGACTTGGGCTACAGTACAGAATGCCAGCCAGGGGTCGTTTTGTACAAAAAGGAGGAGCTGGGACCACCTTTTTGTATTTGCATTCATTTTGTAGTTGATTCCTTTCAAATCCTCATTTGCATTTTGTAGTTGTATATTTTGAAGTGAGAAGAGGTGGAAAAAAGGAAACAGTGCGTGACATGTACATGGACACAAACAGATCATGAAGCTACAGAATGCCATCTAACAAACTGCACGGGGTCAACACTTGATCCAACTAAA